>LQAG01000056.1_pt1 | contig 60780 bp, 79 predicted proteins | sample 1535801 | NCBI WGS metagenome assembly LQAG01 (sample SAMN04331584, study PRJNA305678) | bioreactor metagenome | isolation source: bioreactor_3 inoculated with Wadden Sea sediment 1st replicate of a... | place: Germany:Bremen
GGACTTTCTTATGTGGTCAGTCAATCAAATCCAAGCTATCCTATAGATTCTGAAAAGATCTGAATCTGGTTTTTGCCTTTTGACTTGGCTTGATATAACATTCTATCAGCCTGTTTAAACAAGTTTATGTCATCAAAATCACTTAATCCAATACTAATTGTAAACTGAACCTTATTAGACAAGTGTATCAGTCGAGTTTGCTCTATGGTTTCACGGAGGTCTTCAAGACATTCAAGAATGTTTTTTCTATTCTTGTCATCAAAAATAATTGCAAATTCCTCTCCACCAACTCTTGCGATGAACTTGTCATCAGGGCAGACACGTTTTAAAATAGCTGCGGTTTCCCTTAGAACTTGATCGCCAGTATCATGACCGTAAGTGTCATTGATAGACTTAAAATCGTCAATATCAATAAGGGCTAAGTGGACAGGGCCTTTGAGGTTGGCCATTTTTTTCAGTGAAGGCCCGTCTGTTCCATAAGTCAGTTAAACTATCTGTTGTTGCGAGTTTTTCCAGTCTTTTCTTAAGTTCTATACTCTTGGTGATATCGTTGATTGTCCCTTCAGTGAAGGTTTCCCCATCAATTGTATCAACGATCCTAAAGGTTATTTCAGTCACAACTTTTTTTCCGTCCAATTTGACCATTTCCATTTCACGCATATCCTGAGGGAAGATAGACCCGCTTAAAGTGGCTTTGAATTTAGCCCATTGAACCGGATCGTCAATCATTTTATATGTGCGGTCTTTTAGGGCCTTATGCAGCATATGAGCTGATTCAAAGCCCAATATATTGGCAAGTTTTGGATTAACCATACGAAAGCCGCTTTTACTGCCGAAAACGAAAAACGCCAATGGGGATGTTCTCAAATAAACTTCTAAAATGGGATTCACTCCTGTTGATAGCCTCAACAAGCTCAATAAGCTCCTCATTGGATGTTTCCAGTTCTTCATTCATGTCATGAAGTTCATGGGTTCTTTGACTGATCAAATCTTCTAGTAACTCATTGTGCTGTGTCAATTTTATGATTCATTTCTGTATTTTCTTTAAGAAGATCTTCAGCCTGGTTATAGGCAAAAGTAAATCGTTTTGCCAGGGTAAAGGATTGGCAAAGTATCAAGACAATCAGGGCAAATGGGGTGAGTGAAGTCGTACCAATATAACCGGCTTCATATAGCATATCATTGACTGCTGAAAAAATAAGAAGACTGGTGCCAAGCATCATGACTAGGGCGCCTGATTCCCTGTATTTAAAGGCGCTTATAATAATGTAGCAGAGATATAGAATGCCAAGGCCTATAACAAGTTCAAAAGGCACGAGGAGCATGTCAAAAGACCGCAACAGGAAAAATTAGGGTCGTTATAACGGCGGTGACTGTAGAAAGAACAATGAATTTATCTAAGCGACTTTTATGAAATTTTCTGAATGTGTGACTTACGAATAAAATCACAAAAAGTCCAACACTATAAAAAGCAATATAGGCGACTTTCATAAAAAATTTCCCACTCAAGATTAGGAAAAATATCGTAAATATAGCGATTGCCAACCATGAGAGAGCGAACGGAAAAGGCTAGGCATAAGAGACTAAAGTAAAGTGCCGCCTTGTCGCGTTTATGGAGGTGGTAAATCATTAAATGATAAAGAGCCATAATGAATATACCGCCTGCAGCTATTAAGTCAAATGCAATACGACCAGAAACATGTCTGTTAATAGCCTGTGGAAGCCCTATATAGAAGTCCTTTATAACAAATCGTCTATGGTTAAAATTGGAGAAATGGATGATTAACCGAGTGGTGTCTCCACTTGGCTTGAATGACCCAACTACGGGTTTCCACTGGGCGCGCGTGGTCTCTTTTGTTTTACCGGGCACACCATTTTCTGCGATAAGTTCACCATTGGCATAGATCTTAAAAGCTGATGATATATATGTGGTTTCAATGGTCAGTTCGTCAACATCCACAGGTGTTAGAATATCCAGCATGAGGGTGCCATATCCCTGAGATCCAATGTATTTTTGTCCGATGTTTTTGTGGGTCCAAGTCTGAGGCACAGTGACCAAGTCCTTGTAGTTTTCTCGGGCATAAAAATCAATATTTGGATCGACAAATTCATTCCAGACAATCTTCCACTCTCCACGGAGTTTGTGTATATCAGTCGTGGAAAAGGAGGCTTCATTTAAATTTATGGTGCCGTAATAGGCACTTTTAAATTGGACATCTGTACAGGCTGTTAGGAATAAAGACAGAAAGCACAGACATAATAGGATTATTTTTTTCATGGATTTGTAACCTCAAAAAAAGGTCCATTATGCAGCATGGGTCCGACCTTGGATTTGTCCAAGGCAACATCTTTAAGATTTTGCAGTGTGTTTGATTCCCAAAGCAAAGGTCGCGGATAGTCTATTCCAATATCTTTTGGGTGGATGACCATGGAAACATGTGACCATTTTGATGCTTGAAGAAGTTGTGTAAGTTCGCTTGAAAAAAGTTGCCCACTAAGCAAGATAAGATCCCCTGTTCTAAGGGTGCTGCTGATGTCATCATAGCTTACCTTTTAACGTCCAAAATGAATCCCCTCATTTTTATCGAAACACATACAACCTATTATCCATATGTTAACAAAACGAGGTTATTAACATATCAAGCGCTTGTCTGTTTACAAAATCACCATCCCCTGGGTCCCAAAACAGGCATGTAGAAAGTAGGAGTGGTGGAATGTAAAAAGGCTTGGACCTCTGTATAATTCTATGAAAGGCGCTCACAAGGATAAATATGAACATTTTCGATATAATTATATTTTTCTACTATTATACCAGAAATATCTAATTCCGTGTCTTACCTATAGAAAATCTGGAAAGCTCCAACATAAAGATTTTGATTGTCTATATAGAATAGTCAAAGATTTATAGGGTGCTAAGACTTGATTAAAACAAGACCGTGATATATAATGATAACGAAAACCGATAACGAATTATGATAATACAAATTCATTTTCAAGTCTAATGTGTCGTTAAGAGGGTATAACTGGCATATAAGAATAAGGAGATGCTCATGAAAGAAAATATAAAACACACAAGCAATGTGAAATGGACAGCCTTTTTAAAAGATGTTCTGCTATGCTCCTTGGGGCATATGGTGGCCCTGCTGCCCATTATGGCGTTTTTACAGATCAGATGGTGACAAAAAAAGCCTATCTGACTGAAGAGGAGATGGTGGAACTCATAGCGCTTAACAGTGTTTTACCAGGACCGACAAGCACTCAAACCATTGTTTCCATTGGCTATAAAACAGGTGGACCGGGCTTGGCATTTTTTGACCATGCTCGTTTGGGCCCTTCCGGTTCTTTGCATGATGACAGGGTTGTCTTTTCTATACCAGATCCTTAAAGAAATGAACATTTCTCAAGATGTTCTTAGATACGTGGGACCAATGGCTGTTGGCTTTATTATTGTTGCGGCGTACAGGATTGGAAAGAAGGTTATAAAGGGAAAAATGACAGTGGCCCTTCTCGTGTTCGGCGGGTTAACAACCTACTTTATTAGAGCACCTTGGATATTTCCTCTGGTTTTACTTTTGGGTGGGCTTGTCAGCATCCTCTTTTCAAAAGAAAAAAACATATGGAATCATGTTAAGCTGAGTCCACCTTGGATATACTTTATGACCTTTGTTTTTTTCTCCCTTATGAGTTTAGGACTGGCATATGTTTCTGACAACCGAATAGTGGATTTGTTTGAAAGCTTCTATAGATATGGATACCTGGTCTTTGGAGGGGGACAGGTTGTCATTCCAGTCATGCATACTGAATTGGTTGGATTAAAAGCTTATATGACCAACCAGGAGTTTCTAACAGGGTATGGACTTGTTCAAGGTTTACCAGGCCCCATGTTTAGCTTCAGTGCTTATGCTGGGGGCATGGCAGCTAGAGGCAGCGGGACGGGAATCCAGATTTTAGGCGCTCTGGCGAGTGGCATAGGAATTTTTCTTCCTGGCCTTCTTCTCATATTTTTTGTCTATCCAGTATGGGAGAAGCTCAAAGAAATAAAAGCTGTTAAAATTTCACTTCTTGGCATAAATGCTGTTGCTGGTGGACTCATAACCACTTCCGCAGTCGTGCTCATGCAAAGAAGTGGCCTACATTTTGACAATTTGCTCGTAACACTGATGACTGTTGTCTTACTCATGACAAAAAAAATTCCAGCACCCCTGATTGTTATACTAGCCATAGGTTTTGGGATAATGATTTAATGGGATTTTAGAGGAAAAACCACAAGACCATATAAACTGAAGAGATAACAATTAGATTATGAAAAACAAAGCCCGAGTGGTGGTCAGGTATTAATTGAACTGGCCACCACTCGGGTTTTTTGTATTATAGATACCACTGCTGGGAACAAGGTACGTCAAGAATCTGTGCACATGGCGCACTTGTTGTTTTTATGTATATTATCGGGATCAACAAAGCGACCGCACTTGACACAGGCCACATAATTCTTGTTGGCACAGGATGCACATAATGATTCTCCATCGCTTCTTGTGAAGGAAGAATGTTCTCGTCCGCAATCAACACAATTATACATTTCACCACCTCCATGACAGTCATTTACCCTGAAAGAAGGATTTGTAATCATTTGTAAACTTGAACTCGGGGACAAAGTTCAGTAATCCTTAAGAAAAAGTAAGTGGATGATGTGGATTAAAAAGGTTAGGAGATTAAAATGAAACCAGAGACTATACTGAGTCAGCTCAAATCATCTCAAGTGGATTATTTATTACATGAACATCCGCCTTTATATACAGTGGAAGAAGCCAAGGCTTACGATGAAAAAATGCCAGGTGGACACTGTAAAAATATGCTTGTCACGAATAAGAAAAGGACGAGTTTCTTTTTAATTATACTGGAGTCTCAAAAAAGAATGGATTTTAAAGCCTTAGGTCAAAAAATCGGTATTAAGGGACTGAAGTTCGCCAAAGAAGAAACCCTCGAAAGATTTGATACTTTTTCGGGGTCTGTGTCCCCATTCATCGTTCTTGAAGACTCTGAAAATGAAATTGATGTATATATTGATAGGGACTTGCTCAATTATGACCGTTTGAACTTTCATCCCAACATCAACACCCTCACTGTGGGCGTGGAGACTCAGGCTTTTACGGACTATATGAAAAGGGTCAATCATGAAATGTTTCCCTTACAGTATCCATAAAGAGCAGATGAATAGAATAATGGTGATATAGTGATATTTTTAAGTGGAACTGTTAAAAATTTTAATTTCACCTTTTAATTTTATCGTCAATGTATTACCATATATACCGATTGGATGAAGGGTATCTTCACACTGCAACGGATACTTGATGGGGTGAAAGACATGGATGATAGAGTGAAATCTCTAAGACAAGAACTTATTAAAAATAAACAAGGAAACAATCCGTGGCGCCCAGTGGGTTTTCATATTCTTTTTGGATTTCTTTGGATTTACTTATCAGATAGACTGCTGTCTATGGCCATTCATGATAGAGCTGTCTATGAATGGGTTCAAACCTTCAAAGGTGCCCTTTATGTAACGCTTACAGGTGGGGCTTTATATTTCCTTATTCGAATGGACAACTCTAGAATTTTTCCCTGAATAAGTCCTTGAGTATTCAGAATGAAGAATTGGTGGCATACTCCGAGGAGTTAACAGCCGCAGATCAAGAGCTCAATAGCAAAGTGAATGCGCTGAATGATTTAACAGAAAAACTAAAAAAAGCGGGAAGTGGAGCTCCTTGAATTGGCTACCAAAGACCACTTAACTGAACTGCAAAACAGGGTCAAATACGAAATGGATTTGGAGGCCTATCTTCAAATACATGAAAGTTTTAATGTGTTAATCGTGGGAATTGATGATTTTAAAAAACTCAACAATTATCATGGGCACAATTACGGGGATGCCCTGCTTAAAATTGTAGGGCAGGCACTTTCTAATACTATAGGGTATAGCCATGTTTATAGAAGTTCAGGAAGCGAATTTATTATCTTATTGCCCTGACTATAAACATACGAAGAGGAAAGTATTTTTCTAATTAAGGAAGCCCTAAGCCGTATCAAGTGCGTGAATGGGCTTGTGTATACCCCGTCAGCTTGTATTGGTGTTGTTCGTGTGAACAAGGGCGAAGATGTGGATAGTGTTTATAAAAAATTAAATGTGTCCCTTTTGCATGCAAGAGAAAATGGCATTAATACGGTCAAATCCTATAGCGAAAACTTTGAGAAAAAGCAGTTCTACAATATTCAGTTGGATGAAGCCATTAGAAAATCCATGGATCAGGATTTATTTGACCTAAACTTTCAGCCTATATACAGTTTGCAAAGTGGGCAGATTGTGTCTTATGAGGTCCTCCTTAGGTGGCCGAACAATGAACTTGGGGAAAAGAATATTGGTCATGTTATTGAAAGGGCTGAGAAGACGGGACAAATCCTTGATCTGGACAAATGGGTGCTCCGCGAACTGATTCGTCACCTTAAATCATCACCAAATATATTTATGGGAAAACGGCTTTCCATGAATGTGTCATCACGTTCCTTTCACTCAGATCATTTCTATAAATATTTCATGAGAGAAATGAAAGAGGCAAGCATACACCTGTCTATGATTGAACTGGAATCACTGAGTATTCAGTGATTGAGAACCTAGACAAGTGTAGAAATATAATGGAAGCCTACAAGAAGGAAGGGGTGAAAATTGCCCTTGATGACTTCGGCACCGAGTTCTCCTCATTAAATTACTTGAGTAAGCTGCCCTTTGATACGCTAAAAATTGATAAGAGTTATATTGACGATATAGAATCAAACAAAAGAGATGAGGCTATTGTCAAACACATTGTTGACTTGTCTAGAAACCTTGGGCTGATTGTTATAGCAGAAGGTATTGAAACTAGGGGGCAAGAGGATATACTCAAGAGTATGTCTTGCGACTGCGGCCAGGGATATTTGAAATCAAGACCTGTGGATATTTCTATTCTGGGGAACTTAGTGGGCTAGTACCTCTATTTTAACGAGACAGGGCAACACGTAAAAAATAGATCAATAAAGGAACCACTGGGTATATAATTCTCAGTGGTTTTTCTTGTCTTAGGACAAGTTAAACTTGCACATAGAGTTGTGAAAAGTATAACTTGCGAATTTTTTGATTTTTACGAAATTTAATTGATTGAATTTAGAAATAAATCAAAAAAGCTAGACAATTATGCTGTGAGCCAGTAATATCAATGTATATGCATTATACATTCGATTATGCATAATTTAACATTAAATGGAATTTAGTTCCGGGGGGAGATATTATGAAACCATCTTTGAATGACAAGTTATCTGTAATTGGTGTTTCAATGGATTTAGGCGCAGGCACTGCGGGGGTAAGTCTTGGTCCAGCTGCACTTAGATATGCAGGCATTATTGAAAGACTCGAAAACATTGGCTACGATGTGAATGACACAGGCGACATCGTTGCAAACAAGCCAGAAAGCGCTATCACAGAAGGCACACACTTAAAAAACCTAGGTGAAGTGTCTCGTGTGAACAAGCTCCTTTGCGAAAGAGTCGACAGCGAAATGTCACAGGGACGTTTCCCGCTTGTTTTAGGGGGCGACCATAGTATTGCTATTGGAACAATTGCAGGTGTTTTACAGCATAAGAAAAACCTTGGCGTGATTTGGTTTGATGCTCATGGAGACATAAACACGGCAGAGACATCACCATCGGGAAATATTCATGGCATGCCTGTCGCTGTTAGCCTGGGTCATGGTCATGAATCCCTTACAGAAATAGGTGGGGACGATAAAAAGATCAAGTCTGAAAACATCGTATTCATTGGTTGTCGTGACCTGGATGCCGGTGAAAGAAAAATGCTGAAGGCATTTGGAATAACAGTATTTACAATGCATGAAGTGGACAGAATGGGCATGACAGAAGTTATGAATCGTGCCATTGCCATTGCATCTGAAGGCACAGACGGCATCCATGTCAGCTTCGATGTGGACAGTCTTGATCCAACACATGCAATTGGAACAGGCACTCGAGTGCCTGGTGGCCTAACATACCGCGAAAGCCACTTGGCTCTTGAAATGATCGCAGAAACAAATAAAGTTGTAAGCGCGGAATTTGTAGAAGTGAATCCGATTATTGATATTAAAAATCAAACAGCTAAGCTTACGGTGGAACTCATTGGGTCCCTCATGGGTGAGTGGCTCATCTAAGAACTGAATAGTGCGCATAATTTAGGGCTGAACCAATAAAGTAATGTCTTTATTGGTTCAGCCCTTTTTTATGAGTATTCCTTCCAAGTCCATGCGATTCGGATAATTATTTTAAAAGATCCAGAACAACGCTATCAAGCTGGGATTTATCGCATATGTCATTATGGAGCACGGGACGCTTGTCAATATCCTTAATAGGTGCAGGAATATCTAAGCCGGCTTTCTTAGAAAGCAATTCAACCAATTCAAAGTCAGAAAAGGCATCCACATCTTGACCAAGACCCTCAAGCACGCTACGTGGGAACTTGAAAGGGCTCGCTGTTGAAGCGATAAGTGTTTGTGTCTTGTCTCCCGTTTTGTTGACATAGTCCGTGTAGACCTGGTATGCCACAGCTGTGTGGGTGTCTACAGTATAACCGTGGTTTTGTAAAGTTTAGAAATAGCACTCACTGTGGCTGTGTCATCTGCATAGCGCCATAGAAATCAGCCATATTTTCTTTTCATTGTTCGCTGATGGCATAGTGTCCTTGTTTTTAAGTCGTGCATTAATGAAGCAATAACAGAGTCATCATTTCCGCTTAAGGCATATAAAAATCTCTCAAGATTGCTGGAAATCAATATATCCATAGAGGGAGAAACCGTAGGGATAAATGGTCTGTTTAAGTCATAAACCCAGTGTTAAAGAAATCCGCGAGGACATTATTGGTGTTTGATGCACAGATAAATTTTTTCACAGGCAGCCCCATGTTTTTAGCGTAATAGGCTGCAAGTATATTGCCGAAGTTGCCTGTTGGTACGACCACATTTATTTCATCACCTAGGGCGATTGTCCCTGTTTTAACCAGCTGGTAGTAGGCATGAACATAGTAGACGATTTGTGGGACCAGCCGACCTATGTTAATGGAATTGGCAGATGATAGAATATAGCCTTTTTCTTTTAAAAGAGACTTATAGGCTTCATCGGTAAAGATTTTTTAACCCCATTTGGGCATCATCAAAGTTGCCATTGATTCCAAAGACATGGGTGTTTTGTCCCTCTTGTGTGATCATTTGTCTTTTCTGAACATCACTGACGCCATCTGTTGGGTAGAAGACAACAATATCTATGCCGTCCACGTTGGCAAAACCTTCAAGGGCAGCCTTTCCTGTGTCCCCAGAAGTGGCTGCTAGAATAATAATGTCTTCCTTTGTACCGAGTTTCTTGGCGCTGGTCGTCATGAAGTGCGGCAGTATAGACAGGGCCATATCTTTAAAAGCCAGAGTTTTTCCATGGTATAGTTCAATGAAACTGGCCTTGTCACAGGTATGAACCGGTGCAATTTGAGAATGCCTGAATTTATCATCATAGGCTGAGAGTATACACTTATCAAGCTCCTCAGATGTAAAATCAGTTGCAAACTGACTTAAAATAATCTTTGCAAGGGCTTGATAGGACAGGTCCTTGAGCTGACCATTTAAGAAATCGAGCTTTGGTATCTCTGTGGGTACAAAGAGACCACCGCCTGATGCTATGCCCTTTACAACAGCTTGGGCGAACGTTAGGCTTTCATCGCTTGAACGGGTTGATTTAAAGTGAAGTGTTGACATAGTGCCTCCTAATATAAAATAAAGCCCTCTCTCACAAGTGCAGTATTCGTAACTAAAGGGGTTAAATATGAACGTTATGAAACAATTTAACCGTTACATATATACTATAGAATTTTATTCAAATTTCAACCTTTTTGTGTAAAGTGCTTGTGTTTTATTAAGAAAAGTACAAAAGTGTTCTTTTTGATGAATCACTCGGACATTATATTGGACATTGCTCGCAAAAAAGGACAAAAAAGAAGGAAAAGATAATGGATAATCTTTGATAAAAAACTAACATTCAAATCTGTCGAAAACGTTAGAAAATAAGGCTTGTAAGCTTTTTGAAAACTATTTTCAAGACGTGAGAAACATGTTAAACTATGTAGTCAATAGCGCTTATTGTATACACAATAAATGAGCGCTGGAGCACATAAAATAGGTTGAATATTAGATTTAAAATAGAGTAAGGAATGGAGTCGTCTTATGGCACAACATATAATCGAAGAAGCGAAAAGATGTTTACAGTGTAAGAATGCCCTGTGTAAAAGGGGTGTCCCGTTGGAACACCTGTCAATGATGCGGTGGAGATGTTATTAAGTGGTCAAATTTCCGATGCAGGAAAACTACTCTTTGACAATAACCCACTGTCTATTGTCTGTTCACTGGTGTGTCCGCATGAAAAGTTCTGTGAAGGAAGCTGTGTTCTTGGTCGCAAGGGCAATGCCATCCACTGGAGTACCATTGAACATTATATTTCTGACTACTACCTCAACAAAATGGACCTACAACCTCAAAGAGATCCTGAGAAAAAAATTGCTATAATTGGATCGGGACCTGCAGGCATTACTTTAGCTTTCGTACTGGCACAAAAAGGATATGACATTACAATATTTGAATTAAGAGATAAAATTGGCGGTGTCTTGCAATATGGGATTCCAGCCTTTCGTCTACCAAAAGACATTCTCGATAGATTAAAAGACCAACTGGTCAATATGGGGGTTAAAATTAGACCCAACACCTTAGTGGGACCAGTTATTACAATTGATGACTTATTTAGAGATGGCTACAGAGCCATTTTTATAGGCACAGGGGTTTGGAATCCAAAGCCAATGCGCATTAAAGGTGAAAGCCTAGGGCATGTTCACTATGCTATAGACTATTTGAAGAACCCTTCAAGTTTCCAAATTGGAAAAAAGTTTGTGTGATCGGGGCAGGCAATGTTGCTATGGATGTGGCACGAACTGCTGTCAGACGCGGTGCAAAGGAAGTTTCGATCATGTATAGGCGGGCTGAAGAAGATATGCCAGCCAGTCAGCATGAAATAAAGTACGCCAAATTAGATGGTGTAAAGTTTGAGTTTTTCAAAAGTCCAGTTGAAATTAATGATGATGGTATAAAATACTATGAAACAAAAAAAGTCACAGAGGACGGGCAAGAAAAGCTTATAACCCTTGATGGGCAAGATGGGCGCGAGGGGACACTTGAACTCTTTGAGGCAGATACAATTATTATAGCTGTCAGCCAGGGACCGAAAACAAACATCATAGCCCATTCTAAAGGCATTGAAATTGGAAAACAGGCCTTGTCTCTACAGACAATTGCGGTCGGACAAGTCGCCAAGGTGTATTTGCATCAGGGGATGTTGTAACCGGCGCCAAGACGGTTGTAGAAGCGGTCATGTTTTCAAAACGTGTGGCAAATGCCATTGAGAGCTATTTGGATTCAAGCGCAGAGACTTGCGAATAAGCCCAGAAACTCACGTTCATTTCACAGCAATTAATAGGTGAGCGACTTGCAAAATATCATTCAAGAACCCTCCTGGTAGCCTATATAAATATTTAATAATCAAAAATAAGATTCGCATGTTCACGTTCTAAAATAAAAGGCTGTGTATGAAAAACCTTTCAAAAGGGCCTTTGTTTCAAAAGGGTGGACCTGCGAATCTTTTTCTTATATATAGAACTGATAAAACAAATAGAACTGATTTCAGAATAAAAGTATTCTACAAAAATGACTTGGCTTCTTCGTATAAATCAGTATCTTCTTTATGCATACGCTTAAGGACTGCATCAAAGACCTGGCTGGATGCTGCCTTAAATGTATCCTGATCCAAAAGAATTTTAGACTTTGTATTATACTGGTCTTTAAACTGCATGTAGGTTTCACTTAAGTTGCCCATCTCGTCCATGTAACGTTCCGTCTTTTTCTTTAATGGATCGTTGCCCTTTTTAAGAAGGCTAGGGTAAAGATATTTATCCTCACTGTTTAAGTGTATTTTTAGTTTACCGGCCAGGGCACTTATATGTCTAGCTATAACCAAACCGTTGTCTTCTAAGTTTCCCTGCTCGATTAAAGTCATGGCTTCGTGGATCGTTTCGTAAATATCCTTATGTTGTCTTTCTAAATTTTGTAGGGTTGTCATATAGTCTCTCCTCTCAATAAATGATTGAGTCAATCGCTCTTTGTCTATGAAGAAAGTATAAGGTTTTTATATGTACTGAGCGGTAACTCAAGTTACGTTTATAGAAAAAGCTTTTAAATTTTGCAAGTGCTAGGCAACAAACGCTTAGGTTAGTCTTAAAAGTCAAAGGGTATAAAATAGAGACAGTATTATAAACTATAAAAAATAATGTGAAGAAGTTTTCACCAAGCGGGTGATGAAATGGATAAAAGCAATATTGATAAAATAGACATACAAGAGAAAAAGGCCAAATTAAGGGGATTGACTTATGCTCTTCTCCTATGTTTTTTTATGCTTTTAATTTCATCCCTCATATATATCACAGTTCGAGATGATATTTACAATGAAATTGATGAATCACACTATGGACTCATTTTTAAGCTTGAAGAAGACATGAATCGAACAATAGAAGGCGTTTCGGAATATGCCATTTATTTAAGTCAATTTCCAGAAACCGAAAAAGCCCTTTATGGTCATGTAGAGGCACTTGAGAATACGGCATCAGTTATGCAAACCATTTGCCAGCACAATAGGGGTATAGACCAATTTCGTCTTTTGAATAATAAAGGACAAGAAATCGTACGAATCAATGTAGATGATTCGGGCAAGACGAGCATCGTTGAAAAAGAAAACTTACAAAACAAAGGGGACAGGTACTATTTTAAAGAAGGTATGAAAGCAAATCAGGGACAAATCTATATGAGCCGACTTGATTTGAACACTGAAAAAGGGGAAGTCGAAAATTCCACATAAGCCTGTTCTAAGAATGGCAGTGCCTGTAGACAGAGACGGAGATCGGTTAGGGCTTGTCGTACTAAATTATAAAGGTGACGCTATCTTTAAAATGATGGAAAGTGAACATGCACACAGCAATGATGACGTGATTCTTTTAAATCAAGAGGGATACTATTTAAAAGGCTTCAGTTATTCTGTTACGTTCGGATTTGATATTCAAGGCCAAGAGGGTCGTGGTTTTTTTAAGGATCATCCACTGGTATGGGACCGCATGAAAACCAGCGGGACAGGTAAGTATGAAAGTGAACGCGGATGGGTCTATTACAAGGAAATGCAGCCCATTAAAACGCAGGTAAACCCTTCAAGTTTAAGGTCATGGTTTATATTGATTTCCATACAACAAAAAGAAATTAAAGAAGAACTGAAACATCTTATTTTAGGCCTTCAAATAGGCAATGTTATTCTCGTTCCCCTCTTTATATTACTGGGGTGGACGCTGGGGGACTACCAGATTAAGAACAAATATTACAAATTAACCCTAGAAAATCAGGCCCGTGTAGACGCTTTAACAGGACTCTTTAACAGACGCTATGCCAATGAACTCCTTCAGTATAATATTGACCTAATAAGCAGGCAAAACGGAAACCTTTCACTTGTCTACATTGATCTGAACAATCTAAAATTTGTGAATGACACATACGGTCATGAAATGGGCGATCTCATGATAAAATCGGCAGCTAAGGCCATGATGAAAAGTGTCAGAAAGACAGATGTGATCGGTCGAATGGGAGGGGATGAGTTCATGATTGTCCTACCTGATTGCACCATAAGCAAACTACAGGAAATAATGGGTCGTATAGAACGAAGATTTGAAGAGGTTGGTCGAGCAGAGTTGGGGCAAAGCTGGTCAATGAGTTGGGGGTTTTCCCAGTGGACTAAGGAGGATGACACTGTTACAGATCTTGTAGACAGAGCTGATAACGCCATGTATAGACACAAGAAGATCTTCAAAGAGGACCCAAAATAAGGAGAAGTAAAGTTCGTTCTTTGGGTCAGAACAAAATAAAAGCAAAACTGAATAAAAGAATACAAACAGGGCTAAGTAAATGCCTGTTTTCAATGTACGAATATCGCATTTATAAATTCCTTGAATACTTGAGAGTCAACTAGTGAAATATTCGATTGGATGGTCCCGGGTTAGTATGACATATTTAGATAAGCGAGAACGTTTAAAGACTTGATGGGAGGCTATTATGGAATTAAAAAAGAGTTACCTGAAATTTTCGAAGAATTTTCTGAAGCAAGAAGAAATGGATTTAATTGCAGCAAAGGCTTTTAAGGAACAAAACAAGCCTATGGTGGGGACTTTCTGTACATTTATGCCTCAGGAATTACCACTTGCTATGGGCGCGGCAACGGTTTCACTTTGTGCGACGTCTGATGAAACAGTAGGCGATGCTGAAAAAGACCTACCACGTAATCTTTGTCCGCTTATTAAATCCAGCTATGGATTTGGGAAAACAGATAAATGTCCTTACTTTTACTTTAGTGACCTAGTGGTTGGGGAAACAACATGTGATGGCAAGAAGAAAATGTTTGAGCTTATGGGAGAGTATAAACCAGTACATGTTATGCAACTGCCCAATAATCCAACAACAAAAGAAGCCCATGACATGTGGAAGGCTGAAATTATCCGCTTAAAAGAATCGCTTGAGACACAGTTTGAAACGACAATTACAGAAGAAAATATTAAAAAGGCCATTAACCTTAAAAATAGAGAAAGACAAACACTGAAAGACTTCTATTCTCTTGGAAAGCTAAACCCGCCAGCCATTAGTGGTGGTGACCTTCTGAAGGTTCTATATGGCAGTACTTTTAAGTTTGATAGAGAAGAAACAATTAAAGAGGTTTCGGCTCTGACTGATAAAGTTATGAAGGAATACGAAGCTGGCAAGAAACTGGAGCAAAACCGAGAATCCTCATCACAGGATGTCCTATCGGTGGCGTGACAGAAAAAGTTGTAAAAGCCATCGAAGAAATGTGCAACTGTGGTCTTCTATGAAAACTGCATGGGTGCCAAAGCTGTTGAAGATAATGTGGATGAATCCAATCCTGATGTTTACGAAGCTCTGGCAGAAAAATATCTAAAAATTGGATGTTCATGTATGTCGCCAAATGAAAACAGATTTAAACTTCTCGACAGAACAATTGATGAGTACCAGGTGGATGCGGTTGTAGATGTTATACTACAAGCCTGTCATACCTATGCTGTAGAAACTATGAATGTTAAGCGCTTTGTGAATGATAAAAAAGGAAAGCCTTATATCAGTGTGGAAACAGATTATTCAACATCTGATATTGGTCAGCTAAACACACGTATGGCAGCATTTATCGAAATGTTATAGGCGTACGCATGTTAAGCATTGGAATTGATTCAGGATCGTCGACAACTAAAGGTGTTCTCTTTAATGGAGACAGAGTTCTCGACAAGGTCATATGGCCAACAGGGGCCAATCCGAAAAGAACCATAAAAACCGTACATGAAAAACTTTATGAAAAGTGCAAGGGCATTGGGTCACGACGCCTACACAGTTACCACAGGTTATGGACGTGACTTGCTGGAAGAAGCAGATAAGAAAGTGACAGAAATCACGTGTCACGGCAGGGGCGCAGCCGTTTTGCATAAAGATGTTGCCACTGTAATTGACATTGGAGGCCAAGACAGCAAGGTGATTTGCCTTGACCGGGACAAAAATGTCCGTGATTTTTTGATGAATGACAAATGTGCAGCGGGCACAGGACGATTTGTTGAAGTCATTATGCGTTTGTTACACCAAGACTTATTTGATTTGGATGACTATGTTCAGGCATCAGAACCAACTAAAATAAGCAGTATGTGCACTGTCTTTGCAGAAAGTGAAGTGATAAGTCTTCTGGCGCAAGATATTCCAGGAGAAAGCATTGCCAGAGGTGTTATAGCCTCTATTTGTGAAAGAACCTCAATTTTCTCAAAGCGACTGCCGATTGAAGGCAAGGTGTTTTTTAGTGGGGGCTTGGCCCAGTTCAAAGTTATACGAAATGACCTTGAAAAGTGCTTAGGCCTGGAAGTTGTTGCCCATGAAGACGCCCAGTTAACAGGTGCTATTGGAGCGGCAAGCATAGGCATGCAAAAATTAAAGCACTATAAAATATAAAGCGTTATAAAATATAAAGCACTATAAAATATAAACCGCTTAACCGTAAAGAGGACGTTTTGTTCGCCACACGGTTAAGCGGTTTTATTGTATGAATTATTTTTGTGGGCCTTAGTCAGTGTTTAAATCATGGCCTTCACAAAAAGATTTAAAGGCATTTAGGGTCTTTTGTGTCTCTCTTTTGAACATGGATGGCATAAAAATAAAGAGGAGTCTGTAAAAGAGCTTATTGGAATAAAACTCTTGCTCACTTACGTAAGTAGTCGAATGATTTGGCTTGCTGATAAATTCATCTGTTGAAATATTTTCAACACCGGAAGACACATACATGGCACTTATATAGTCCGGAAAATGCTGTTCTAGAATGGTTTCTTTAATGATCATTTCCTTGTTCTTCATCATAAAATGATATTGATGGACAGCGTTTACTTCAAAGGCAATCCCTTCAATATTCTCAATTCGAGTCAGACCTTCTTGCCACACAGGTCGAAACTCTAGATTTTTAAACAAGGCGATAACTGCATCGCGGGGCAAATCGATGGTCACTTCACATTTGTATTTCATAAGTCCTCCCAAGTGCTTTGATTTATGGCTTGCTTAAATGGTATATAAAGACTAGGTTCTTACAAGCGGTCTGTTGAAACTTTTTATAAAGTATACATACCTAAATAAAAACCATTCATTCATATTGTTAAGACTTGATAAAAGTCAGTGAACATTGGATACGTTTTAAATAATAAGTATAAAAGAAACGGTAAAAACAGGAGGTATTATGAGCGTAATTCTATCAAAAAAAGCCCTTGGGTTTCACTGGGAGACTCAAGACCCATTTCTATTCTGTGCCCATCATCTTGATAAATACCCTAAGGGAACAGACCAGCTCGGACCAGCCATGCCCCTATCACGAAGAAATTTGGGGCAAGACTTCGATTTGAGCAATGACTGGAAAATGTATCATGGTCGGACTGTTCCTGGTTTTCCTGAGCATCCTCATAGGGGATTTGAAACAGTCACAGTGGTTCTTGAAGGCTTTGTGGACCACTTTGATTCGAAGGGGGCTTCGGGACGCTATGGTCAAGGGGACGTCCAGTGGATGACAGCTGGAGAAGGCATGCAGCATGCAGAAATGTTTCCTCTGGTGCATTCAGACAAGGAAAACCCACTTCATCTATTTCAAATATGGCTCAACCTGCCCAAAAAAGATAAGTTTGTAAAGCCTCATTATAAGATGCTATGGAGTGAAGAAGTTCCCATTATTCATTTAAAGAATGACATGATTTTAAATGATGAAACCGCAAAAGAAGAAAGCAACATAAGTGTGACGCTCATTGCAGGTCAGTTTATGTCAGTAGAATCTGCAAAACCCGCGCCTGATTCTTATGCATCAAATCCGGAAAGCGAATTAAGCATCATGCTGGTCAAAATTGATGAAGGGGCAAAATTCACATTGCCAAAGGCTTCAGATCATGTAAAAAGAGCCATATATCACTACAAAGGACAGGGCATTAAAATCAATAAAGAAATCCTTGAAAAAGAATACCAGGCCTATGTTAAGCCCGAGGCATTGTCCATTGAGAGTCAAGGCAAAGAGGCTGAAATTCTCATTTTGCAGGCTGTGCCTATAAATGAACCTGTGGCCCAGTACGGCCCCTTTGTTATGAACACAATGGATGAAATCCGAACAGCCTATGATGACTATCAGAAAACAAGATTTGGTGGATGGCCATGGGATAGGTCTGATCCTGTTAATCCTAAGGACAAAGGGCGTTTTGCAAAGTACGAAGATGGTCGGGTGGTATATCCAGTAAGTGAAGACCGTAAAGACTAAATGGCATTAATAAAGATTTTTAAAAAAATGGGAATGAAAGCTTATATCACTTATGATTGTGGGTAGGTCTAACTAAATGAGCTTTTTAGGAGGATGCCTTTATTGAAAAAATCATTAGTTATAGATAGCGAATTATTTAAAACATTATTTGAGGTCTCGGGTGATGCCTACTGTCTGATTCAAAATGGTCGGTTTATTATGTCTAATAAGAGCAGTGAAAACATGCTCCAAGCTGAAGATGGTCAACTCATTGGAATATCACCTATTGAAATATCCCCGGCCATTCAAATGGATGGAAGACGTTCAGATGAAAAGGCTAGGGAAATGATAGACCTTGCTTTAGAAAAGGGATCGCATAAGTTCGAATGGACGCACAAGAAAATGAATGGCGAACTTTTCCCCACAGAAGTGGTATTAACCGCAGTTCCAACGGAGGACAAAGATATTCTTCTAGTGGCGTGGAGGGACATTTCAAAGCGACGCTCCCTTGAACTGGACAATATGAAAATGGGAGAAAAGATAAAACTGTTAACAGACTCCTCTCATATAGGTGTTTGGGAGCACAATGTCAAAACCGATGAGCTACACTGGAATGAATCCATGTATGAAATATTCGGCGTGACAAAGAAATCAAATATGCAAAAACCGATACATATATGGCGCAAATGTGTTTCCAGAGTGGATATGATCCGACTGGAACAAATGATGCAAGAGGCCATAGAAAAAAAGACAGATTTGATGCGGATTTTTCTATCCGAACAGATGGGGGAGAGGTCAAGCATTTGAGAACCTTTGCCAACAGCCTTGGATTTGAGGACACAACAGAAACCATTGTTGGCATATGTATTGACAATACAGAACGCAAAGAGTCCATGCTCAAGCTTTATGAGGAGAAGTATTCAGCAGAAACGGAACTGCTTCAAGCCATGAAGGCCAATCAAGCCAAAAGTATGTTTCTTGCCAATATGTCCCACGAAATTCGAACACCGATGAACGGCATTCTTGGATTTATAGACCTTCTCAAACAAACCACGCTTGACCCTGAGCAAGAAGACTATGTCAATGAAGTCTATACGTCAAGTGTGACCCTTCTTCAACTTATATCAGATGTGCTTGATGTGTCCAAAATCGAGCAGGGACGGGTAAGCCTTGAGTCGATTCCTTTCAACTTAAGAGCCACCATTGATAACATTGTGTCTATGTTTAGCAATCAAGCCAAAGATAAAGAAATAGAGATTTATCCTATCATTCAAAGCGATTTTCCTGACATGGTCATTGGAGATCCCACAAGAATACGTCAAATTATCGTCAATCTTGTCTCAAATGCTGTAAAGTTTACCCACGAGGGAGAGGTCACTATTTATGTGGGGAGCGAAGTCAAAGAAAAACGACAAACTAGTGGATGTCACTGTGTCTGTAAAAGATACGGGCATAGGCATTGAGCCTGATAAAATCCCAATACTCTTTGAGCCCTTTACCCAGGCGGATGCGTCAACCACAAGGGAGTTTGGAGGAACGGGACTTGGGCTTAACATCAGTAAAAATCTCGTTGAACTCATGCAGGGGTCTATGCAGGTGACAAGCCGGATTGGAGAAGGCAGTGAGTTCGAGTTTAAGCTACCCCTAGGTATTGGAAAAGCACAAATGCCAGATGAGCAAATTCATAATGAAATCGGTGACAAGCGAATTCTGATAGTGGATGATAATAGGAAAAATCGTAAAGTGGCTATGGGCTACATTGAAAAATTAATTGACCATATTGTGGAATGTTCAGGTGGTGACCAGGCCATTACCACCCTACTGAAAGCGGCTCGAGACGGAAAGCCCTTTGATCTGGTCATTTGTGATTTCCAAATGCCAAGAATGAATGGCGTGGAGCTGGCCCAGGTGATTAGAGCCATTCCGGCCATCTCAGACGTGACATTTATTGTTATGAGTTCTTCCCATGACAAAGAAGAGATACGGGCAAAGTGTGATGGGTCTATAAATGACCTGATCATGAAGCCAATAAGGCGAAACCAATTTATCACACATGTCTACAATTACTTAACAGACGAAAAACTGGATGAGAGGAGACTAGAAGCCCAAAATGATGAAAATTGCTTTGAGAAGAAGTCCCTGAAAGTCTTGCTGGCTGAAGACAATAAGACAAATCAAAAAGCTGTTTGAAAACTATATGAGCAAGTTTGGGGCAGAATGTGACTCAGTAGATAACGGAAAAGAGGCTTTTGAAGCTGTCCAAAGCGGACAGTACGATGTGGTATTTATGGATTGTCAGATGCCAGTTATGGATGGTTATGAAGCAACGAAAAATATACGCCAGCTAGATGGCAATGAATCTAAAACCCTTATTGTGGCTCTGACAGCCAGTGCCTTTGAAAAGGATAGAAAGAAATGCTATGATGCTGGGATGGATGACTATATCACAAAACCTTTAAACTATAAGCTTTTAAAAAGACCTGCTTGATGACGTTATGAAAAATAAGGCAAACAAGGAGAGGGGAAGCGGTTTAGAGAATGGGGCTCGTGGAGAGCAAGCACCAGAAGATCAAAAAAGGCAGATGCCGGTCTTTATGGAAGATGCCATGAAAACCCTACATGAAATCACAGAAATCGATTTGAACGACTTGGAATGTATGTACCATGATTTTCTTGAAGATCTATACACAGAGCTGACCAGAATTCAAAATCACATAAAGGAAAATGACTTCACAGAAGTTAAGAAAGATGCCCATAGGTTAAAAGGCAGTTCAGGAAATCTTCAACTGCACGCCTTATACGATCAGGTCATAAAACTGGAAGAAGGCGCCCACGAAGAAGATGTACTCAAGTGTAATAAAGCCCTGCACAATATTGAGAATGTCATGAATGGTCAAAAGATAGGGTAACTGGGGTAGAATTCAATAATAATGTATTATGTAGATCCGCTAAAATGGTGGTAGGCAAAATTGCAACTTGCCTTTTGATTTTAGCGGATTTTCTATGCGCTATATCCAGTGACGTGGATGAAAAGATAGCATAAGGTCATATCGAAAGAAAAGAGGATTATTTAGTTTGACCCGGCTTGACAGAACATGGTAGTCTGAACTTGTCAAAAGAAACTGAAAACACAGAAAAAAACTGTATATTTATACACGATTCATAAGGAGGCATATCATAAAATGAAGAGCATAGAAGGCAAGTCATCATCCGAGTGGCAAGCGGAGTTTCCACGGCTTCATGACTTGATGGCGCTTAGAGAAAGTTTTTGGACCAACGATGATTTGATGTCATTTGACCAAGCAATTAGACGTGTTAATCTGACCGATGCCCATGTTGAAGATGCTAAAGAAAGACTGAAAACGTTTTGCCCCTTATATTCAGAGGGTCTTCAAAGAAACGGAAAAACAGGAGGCATTATAGAGTCTGAGACCCTTGAAATTCCAAAGATGAAAAACTGGATTCAGACCTATTACAATGTGAAGATTGACGGACAAGTTCTTTTAAAATGCGACAGCCATTTGGCAATATCAGGTTCTATAAAAGCCAGGGGGGCATTTATGAAGTTTTAAAGCATGCTGAGGATTTGGCCATACAAGGGGGCCTGCTAACAACAGAAGACAACTATGAAATACTTGATAGCGATGCCTTTAGACGTTTTTTAATCAGTACAGCATTGCCGTTGGATCAACGGCAATTTGGGTTTGAGCATTGGAATTATGAGCGCCAAACTAGGGTTTAAGGTTTATGTGCATATGTCGGCGGATGCAAAACAGTGGAAAAAGGACCTGCTTAGAAGTCGTGGGGTGACTGTTATTGAGTATGCATCAGACTATAGCAAGGCTGTCGAAGAAGGGCGCAAACAATCTGATACAGACCCTATGAGCTACTTTGTGGATGATGAGAATTCAGAGAATTTGTTTTTGGGATATGCTGTGGCTGCCAGTCGGCTGAAAGAGCAACTTGATGACATGGATGTGAGTGTAGATGCGGATCATCCTCTTTTCGTCTACCTACCATGTGGAGTGGGTGGTGGTCCAGGCGGCGTGGCTTTTGGTCTAAAACTTGTCTTCAAAGATCATGTACACTGCTTCTTTGCAGAGCCAACACATTCGCCCTGCATGTTGATTGGACTTATGACCGGGGCCCACGACAAGCTGTGTGTTCAGGATTTTGGTATAGACAATAAAACACAGGCAGACGGTCTGGCAGTGGGGCGTCCATCGGGATTCGTGGGAAAGACTCTTGAACACATGATAAGCGGTGATTACACTGTGGATGATGATACCCTGTTCAGGCTATTGACAGCCCTAAAAGACCAAGAAGACATATTTATGGAACCCTCTGCCTTTGCGGGTCTAATAGGGCCTGTAAAGTTATTTCAAACACAGGAAGGCCTAGACTACTTAAAAGACCAGGGCCTGGTAGAAAAGATGAAAAAGGCAAGCCATTTGGCCTGGGGCACGGGGGGCAGCATGGTTGTACAGTCTGAAGAGAAAGTATTATGCAGGGTCGGGAATTACTAAAATAGGCGCCTGTAAAGAAAATTAACGCAATCTGGTTTTTGATGTGTGTAGATATAGTGCAAGTGAATCAAATGATTTTCAAATGCGAAATTTTCGAATTATCTGGCAAAAAGACGTGGGAAATCATAATAGAAAATTATTATAGAACTTTTAAGTGATATTGAATAAATATGATTGACTTGACATAGATATGAGCCTACAATGTGATGTGGTTGTTAATGAATTAACGAAATTACTGAAGAATCTGAATATTTTACCATTCGATTCCTTGTCGGGGGGATATCGGCAGGCGGATCAAAAATATAAGGAATGATTCAGACACGATTGGAGGCTTCTTATGGAAACCGCATCAAAGGTTGCAGTTAAGGCAGAAAAAAAAATTAGCAAAAAGTATGGGATTGGCAGATGCCATGGTCATGGTTGTGGGCATGGTTATAGGTTCTGGCATATTCTTTAAGACATCGACAGTTTTAAACCATGCAGGAAATCCTTTTCTTAGCATTATGGCATGGCTGGCAGGTGGATGTATAGCAATGGCTTCGGCTCTTACAATTAGTGAAATAGCCACGGCCATCCCTGAAACAGGTGGTGTTTTCGCCTATCTAAGAACACTTTACAGTGAGAAAATGGCCTTTTATATGGCTGGGTTCAGTCACTTATTTATGTGCCAGGTTCTATAGCGGCTTTATCTGTTGTTTTTGTAACACAGGCCACATTTTTATACCTATGAATGATATGAGTCAAAGACTTTGGCTATGGAACCATTCTCTTTTAGTGGTTGTCAATATTATATCTACAAAGCTAGGCAGCAAGGTACAAATTTTCGCAACTGTCGGCAAACTGATTCCATTGGATTATCATTTTCTTTTGGTCTGTCAAGCGGTTCAGCTGGCGGCGTTAAGGCAGTTACAACCGTAGCGTCAAGCGCAACAGGTCTAGCGGGATTTGGTGCAGCCATGCTTGGAACACTTTGGGCTTATGATGGTTGGATTGGTGTTACAAATATTGCAGGAGAACTTAAAAATCCTGGAAAGGACCTTCCAAAAGCCATTATATTTGGTTTATCAGCTATTATTATTGTTTATGTATTGTTTAATACAGCCCTTATCAATGTGGTTCCAGCTGAGAGCCTAATGGGATCAGAAAAACCAGCAACAGACGTGTCTGTGGCATTATTTGGAGACGCTGGAGCAGCTTTGATTGCTGGTGGCATTATGGTTTCAATATTTGGAGCCTTAAACGGATACCTTATGACAGGGTTCGAATTCCATTTGCCATGGGACAAAGAGGACTCTTTCCGTATTCAGAAAAATTGGTCGTCTAAGCGACAAGGGAGCAACACCGGTGAACGCCCTTGTGCTTGAAGGTCTACTGGCTTGCCTTTATGTACTTTCGGATCATTTGAGATTCTTACCAACTTGGCCATGTTTGTGGTTTGGATATTCTTCATTATTACTGTGGCAGGCATATTCAAATTGCGTAAGTCATTCGGACATTTAAAAAGAACATACCACGTTCCGCTATATCCATTTATGCCAATTGTGGGCATCGCCGGCGGACTGTATATTGTCATTAGCACAATATTCAACGATGCATATACAGCAGGGTTTGGAATTGCCATCACTCTGACAGGCCTGCCTGTGTATGCAATGATTAAGAAAAAAAGCAAAGTAATATACAGTGAAATAGAGTAATAAAGTGGTAAATAGTATTTCGACTGGATGGTTCCTATTTAAGTTATGGGGATAGCTTCAATAGACAAGGGATTTTCCGCAATGAGAAAATACGAAACGCTAAATACTGAGTAAACGTTATTGGGAAATTGATTCAACAACCAACGATCGACTTTGTCGATAAAATGAAACACGTGCCTAGATGGCACGTGTTTTTTTTATGACTTACTCGGAAAGATCCTGTGACAAAATGTCCTGCATACGAACCATGTCCTTGTCCCCGCGACCTGAAAGATTAATCACAACAATTTTGTCAGAAGATAGTGTTTTAGCCAGTTTGACACCATAGCTAACGGCGTGGGCACTTTCAATAGCAGGAATAATACCCTCTGTTTTGAAAGAAGTTTGAAGCCGTCGATGGCATCTTGGTCAGAGGCTGTAACGTAGTCACAGCGGTTTATGTCCTTAAAATGACTGTGCTCAGGCCCCACACCAGGATAATCCAGCCCAGCTGCAATAGAATGCACCGGAAGGGGTTCTCCCTTGTCGTCTTGAAGGTTATAGCACTTAAACCCATGTATAATACCTGGTTTTCCAAGGGTCATGGTTGCGGCATGCTGACCGGTTTCCATACCAGTGCCAGAAGGTTCAACCCCAATCATTTTGACGGATTTGTCATTATAGAAGGCATGAAAGAGTCCCATAGCGTTACTCCCCCACCAACACAAGCCACGAGGTAGTCGGGCAATTGACCTTCCTTTTCTCTCATCTGATCCTTGACCTCTGAACCAATTATGCTCTGAAATTCTCTAACCATAACGGGATAAGGGTGGGGACCAACAACAGATCCCAGCAAGTAGTAGGTGTCTTCACAGTTGGTGACATAATCCATAAGGGCTTCATCAACAGCTTCTTTAAGCGTTTTCTGTCCAGATTGTGCTGGGACCACCTTGGCACCAAGCAGTTCCATTTTAAATACGTTTAGAGCTTGTCTTTCCATATCTTTTCACCCATGTAAATGGTACAGTCCATATTAAAGAGGGCACAAACAGTGGCAGTGGCCACGCCGTGCTGGCCCGCACCTGTTTCAGCAATGATTCTGTTTTTATTCATGCGTTTTGCCAGAAGCACCTGACCAATAGTGTTATTGATTTTATGGGCGCCTGTATGGTTTAAGTCTTCACGTTTTAAATAAATTTTTGCCCCGCCGGTTTGAGTCGTTAGGTTCTGTGCAAAATACAGGGGATTTGACCGACCAATGTATTCTTTTTGGTAGTATCGCAATTCGTCCTGAAAGTCAGGGTCATGGATGTATTTCACAAAGGCATTTTCAAGGTCCTTTAAGGGTGCTTTTAGGGGATCGGGAACAAAAGCGCCACCATAGTCACCAAAGTTACCGTCCATATTACGAATTGATTGTGTGCCTGTTTGATTTGTTGTCATTTTAAATGCCTCCTCAGATTGTGTTTGTTTGAGTTAGGCGCCTGGAAAATTCAGAGTTTATCCATCACTTGATTTTATTTAGAAAGGCATATGACTCTTCTAGATAATCAGTGATGGAAACAATGAGAGTTTGCAGGTCGCATTTTAAGTAAAAGATGTTTGAATAATATTTGCGTCTTAGCCTTCATGTGTCATGCATGATATGCCCTCCTAGTCATTGTGCCTTGATGTTAAAGATAAAATGTTTGGAATGTGTGCTTGAGAGTTACAGGTGCCAAAAATACAAAAAGCCCCCTATGCGCTATGCGCATAGAGGGCGATATTTATAATTTCGCGGTGCCACCTCTGGTTAGAAAAAAACGAATGGTCTTTTCTGTCTTTTTCAAATACGGGATAATGCATCCGATATTCTATCTCTGTAACGGGAGAAGCCCGGGCACCTACTTGTAAACTTTCAGATTCCACTCCTGAGTCCATTCAGATCAAGTAACTTTACCGGAATCCCACCATCCCCGGCTCTCTTAAAAAGCGCATTCATCTTACTCTTCCCAGTCATTGTTTTCATTGTGATTGAGTTTTTCATTAAGTTATTAATAAGCAGTTTAGCTCAAAATATGGTGACCTGTCAAGATAAAGATTCTATATTAGTGAAAAAAAGTTGAAGGCTTATTTGCTAATTATCTTACTCTATGGCCTGAATCATGATACAATCAGTATCTCTTCTAATAAGGCATATCTTGTCAAGAATCCAATTGAATTTTAAGATAGAAGAGAATAAATCGCATAAATTTGGGTTGTGAAATAGATAATTCCTAAGTATTTGATTTATACATGGATATTTTGCAGGTCGGTTAACAAATAGAAGGTCTTAACATGGATTTCAAGCGGGCAGAGCATAAAAGTGTGCCTGAAAAGAAAAGAGAAGTGATTAATATGAGTCAGAAAGCGTTCAAAAGCTTTGATTTAAGTGAAGAAATATTAAAAGCCTTGGATTTAATGAATTACAATAATCCAACAAAGGTGCAAGAGAATGTGATTCCAACCATTCTACGAGCCCAAGACATGATTGTAAAATCACAGACAGGCAGTGGGAAAACAGCAGCTTTTGCTATCCCTATTTGTGAGTTGGTCGACTGGGAAGAAAACAAACCGCAAGCCCTTGTAATAACACCGACAAGAGAGCTGGCCATGCAAGTAAAAGAAGAAGTTTTTCATATTGGCAGATACAAGCGTATCAAAACCTGTGCCGTGTTTGGAAAGGCACCCTTTCATATTCAAGCAAGGGAGCTCAAGCAGAAAATGCATGTGGTTGTGGGAACACCAGGCAGACTGATAGATCATCTTGAACAGGAAACCCTTGATCCATCCATGATAAAATATCTGATTATAGATGAAGCGGATGAAATGCTCAATATGGGTTTCATAGATCAACTTCATGAAATTATATCCCGCTTACCAGAAGAGAGGGTGACACTCCTATTTTCTGCAACGATTCCAAAGGATATTGAAAGTCTGTGCGATGCCTATATGAAGGCACCAGAAACAGTTGAAATAGAAAGTGAAAGTCCAGCAACAGATCGCATCAAACAACTTCGGTACGATGTGGATTCAAGGGACAAGTTTGATCTTTTCAGAGATCTGACCATACTTGAAAATCCAGACACTTGCATGGTCTTTTGCAACATGAAAATTCGTGTGGATGAACTTTATGAAAAAATGAAGGACCTGGGCTATACCTGTGGGCGAATTCATGGAGGCATGGCACAAAGAGATAGAATGCGTGAAATGAATAGTTTCAAAAAGGAAAATTCAGATACCTTATTGCAACGGGGGTGGCTGCGAGAGGGATTGACGTCGACAAGGTATCTCTTGTGGTAAATTATGATATTCCAGAAGATCCAGAAAGTTATGTTCATAGAATTGGTCGAACGGGTCGAAAAGGAAGAGATGGCCGTGCCATCACTTTCGTTACGGAAACGGACGGGCAGTATTTATCTGAGATCGAGACATACACAAATACAGAATTGGACCTACAGAATTTTCCTGACGAAGAAGCTGTAAAAAGTGCCCTGCCAGCCTTTGAAGATAAAATGAATTCAAAGCCTGAAAGTCAAGGAAGACAAAGGCGCCAAAATGAATGAAGATATACTTAAAATTCATATCAATGCAGGGAAAAAGCAAAAGATGCGTGCCGCTGATATTGTTGGAACCCTCTGTGCCATTGAAGGCATGACAAAAGATGATATAGGTATTATCAATATTCTGGACATATCCACTTACTTTGAAGTCTTGCATGGAAAGGGACCTATGGTTCTAAAAGCCCTCCAAAAGAAAACCTTAAAGGGGAGAATTCGGAAGGTGAGCAGGGCTGACGATGAGCTTTGGCCAGGAGAGAAAAGTGCCCGCCGAGGGCGTGATTTCCAGTCCCGGGCACAATCCGGTGGAAGAGATGAGAAAAAGCACTGGAAGAAAAGCCGTGGTTCGAATAATAAATAGAATGAAAAGCATGGATAGCCCTTCAGGGTCAGTGTCCATGCTTTTTTTTGCCATAAAGTTCAAGTCAACTATAATGTTATAATAAAGGCAGACGATCAAGGAGAGGAAAGGAAGGCACATTATGGACCCAAAGTATGCAGTGCTTATACAATGCCAAATTGCTAAAAACAGATGCAGTGGCTTTGCCTGTACGAATGCATTTTATAACAGAGATGAGATGTTCAAGGATTATCCACCGTCAACCAAGTATATTGCATTTACTTGTGGAGGATGCTGTGGCAAGGGTACAGCCGCCAAACTAGAACACTTCACGAAAAAGCTTGCCAAGGCAGAAGGTTTGTCAAAAATGAAATTGTTGTCCACCTGGCATCCTGCATGGTGACAGACAATCACCACTATGACAGGTGTCCCCATGTGGAATATATAAAAAAATTATTGGCAAACATGGTTACAACAATATTGTGGAAAAACTTATATCAGCAAGAATGCCCATAAAGAAGATGTGAAGGGCAATATAATACATACGAATAGACCCATATAATAAAGTTAAAAAAACATATAAAACATATATAAAACATATAAAAACATATATAGAAAAATAAAAACCGCTTAAATCAAGTCCTGAAATTGGGATGATTTAAGCGGTTTTGTTCTATAGATTAAATTATGGATTTAATAAGCCTTGTGGAAGCCATGCAAGTTTCTATAAATCTGCAAGTTCAATTTCATTATTTTTAAGACGCTTTATAAGCTCTTCCACTTTTGCTTTAACAAGCTCACGTGTTTTTCTAAAGTCTTCAATAGGTCCACCCGATGGATCATCAAGGCCCCAATCTTCCGAGTGACGATTTGGAACAAAAGGACACTGTACATTACACCCCATAGTGATAAGTAGATCAAGTTCCTCTGGAATGTCGGTGAGAAGTTTTGGCTTGTGCGCACTCATATCAACACCTGCCTCTTCCATGACTTCAACAGCGAGAGGTTTAACCTCAGGATAGTTTTCCGTGCCTGCTGAATAAGCTTCTATAATGTCGCTGCCGAGAGTTTTTGCAAATCCTTCAGCCATTTGACTTCTACAAGAGTTGTGTACACATACAAATGCAACTTTATATTTCATATTTCGTCTCCCTTATCTATTTGACTTTGACTGGATTTATAGTGGGCGATCAGCAAAAAAACATTTTGTAAAATGAATTTTGCATGTGCCTCAAACTTTATTCTTATACAATGTTAGACCATATAAGCATATTCTAATATAGATGCAATACATCTACAATCTTAAATTATAAATATTTCAGGTGGTCAAAAACTTGCATGTAATTTATGATACAAGCGGAAATGTTGATCGAAAATCATAGATCTTAAATTTTCAGGCATGACAGAAATCTCTTGCTATATAATGTTTTAATGCATATGTCAGATAATTCCTAATAAATTCGAATAGAACAACTTTGACGGAAAATGTAATATTTTCTGATATAATCTATCCTCGGATATTACTTTTAGTTAATAATCCGATTTGTGTGTGAGTCAAGAAGATTTTATAACGGAGGGAACTATGGAATTATTAAACTCAATCGTGTCATTTATGAACACGATGCTATGGTCTTATGTTCTAATTTTTATGTTAATTGGGCTCGGTTTGTATTTTACACTTAAATCAGGCTTGGTTCAGTTCAAAATGTTTGGAGAAATGTTCAAACTGCTTACTGAAAACGCATCTAAGTCAGTGACAGGCAATAAGGATGGCGGTGTATCATCGTTTCAGGCCTTTTTGTATCAGTACCGCTTCAAGGGTTGGAACGGGCAATCTAGCGGGGTGGCCCTAGCTATTGCCGTTGGTGGCCCAGGTGCAGTTTTTTGGATGTGGCTTATCGCCCTTATTGGCGCGGCTTCTGCGTTTGTTGAAAGCACACTGGCACAAATTTATAAGATTGAAGATCCTAAAGGGTTCAGAGGCGGTCCAGCATATTATATGGAAAAAGCCCTCGGTCAGCGATGGATGGGAATTTTATTCTCGGTTCTTATCACCATGTGTTTTGGACTTGTATTTAACGCGGTTCAGTCAAATACGATCACGTATGCTTTCAACGAAGCCTTTGGTATTGATCGACTGACTATGGGAATTGGTATTACTGCTGTTACAGCCCTCGTCATCTTTGGTGGGGTTAAGCGAATTGCTAGGGTGGCAGAAGTTATTGTACCTGTTATGGCAATCGCCTACGTCCTCGTGGCAGCATATATTCTGATTATGAATATAACAGCCATTCCTGGAATTATTGCTTTAATTATTAAGAGTGCCTTTGGACTGGAGCAGGCTATCGGCGGAGGTATCGGTATAGCAATGATGCAGGGCATAAAAAGAGGCTTGTTCTCAAATGAAGCAGGCATGGGAAGTGCACCAAATGCAGCAGCAACAGCTACAACATCCCATCCAGTCAAGCAAGGTCTAATTCAAACACTAGGCGTCTTTACAGATACACTTCTAATTTGTAGTGCCACTGCCTTTGTTATATTACTAAGTGGTGTCTACAAAGACACATCCCTTAGTGGAATTCAGCTAACGCAAAATGCTCTTAGCACAGAAGTTGGCGCATGGGGAGCGACTTTCATTGCTGCTTGTATACTTCTCTTTGCATTTAGCTCAATTATTGGCAATTATTATTACGGGGAGACAAACATCGAGTTTATAACATCGAGTCCACAGTGGTTATTTGTTTATAGAATAGCTGTGGTCGCAATGGTTGTGTTCGGTTCTGTGGCAAAAATAGGAATCGTATGGGATCTGGCTGACCTTTTCATGGGTATGATGGCCTTCATAAACTTGATTGCCATTGCCCTACTTGGTAAGATCGCCTTTGCAGCCCTAGCAGATTATAAAGCTCAAAAATCCATGGGTCTTGATCCGGTGTTCACAAAGGGAACAATACCGGGCATTAAGGGTGTGGACTGTTGGGAAGACAAAAAGGCTACAAAGAAGTCTGCCTAGGATACACCAAACGAAGCACCAAACGAAGCACCAAACAATACACCAAACGAAACACAGGCGCTTGCAGGATCACAGATGCATCCTTTTCTAGACCTTGTATAGAATTTTCAATTCTTAAATATCTATATATTGTATAGGAGGCTCTTGAAGGATATTTTGCAAGTTGCTCAGACGATAAGTAATTAAAAATAAGAATAAGAATAAGAGACCTTGCACAAAAGCAAAGTCTCTTATTTTATAAGTGTCTTATAGTTTAAGGCCGTAATACAAATGGGAGCAAAGGACCCCATCAAAGTCCGCAACGTTTGGAAGATCGCCCCATTTCTCAAAGCCAAACTTTTCAAGCAGTTTTATGCTGGGGGTGTTCAGGCTCAGAAGAATAGCAACCATATCCCTGTAACCAAGAGCCTTGGCTTTTTCAATGGCAAAGGGGAGGAGCTTTGATCCAATGCCCTGTCCCTGGTAGTCGTTATCAATATAATAACTGACCTCAGTGATGTAGCGCATGGCTTTTCGTCCTGGGCGGTAACCACTTAAATAAACATAGCCAACGACACGACCGTCTATTTCGCAGGCGTATAGGGGATAGGCCGGGTCTTTGTGGGCATCAAACCAAGCTTGTCTTTGTGAAACTGTGAAGGTTTCTGTATCAGCAGTGCACTCTTTTCTGATGATGGCCTGATTGTATATGTCGGTCATGACCTTTAAATCACTTTGTTGAGCTTGTCTTATTATCATTACATCCTCCTGACTTGTTTTTTCTCAATAATTGTAGCATAAAAGTGGTGAAAAAAAGTACTAGACATTGCATATGGAGCATAGTAAACTGTTTACAACTATATATTTTTTTAGGCAAGCGACTTGTAAATCTGATACGTGCTCCAGCCTTTATAGTATGTCTAGATATTTATGAAATCTAAACTCCAGATATACTATAGGGACTGACCACACGCCTGATTCTCAAGCCGCTTAAATTTTAAGGTATCGGATTAAATATTTAGGAGGGTCATTTTGATAAAGCAAAAAAGTGTGAACCGTTGGAGCGTTGTATTTGGCGCTGTGCTTTTGCAAGTTTGCCTCGGGGCGATTTACTCTTGGAGCTTATTTAATCAGCCACTTATGGATAAGTATGGTTGGACGAACGAGCAAGTTGTTATGACATATTCTATTGCCATCTTTGTCTTTGCTTTTTCAACGATCTTTTCAGGTCGTTTGCAAGATAAGATCGGGCCTAGAAAAGTTGCTACAATTGGTGGCATTTTATATGGTGGAGGTTTGATTCTTGCTTCGTTTTCAAAATCACTGCCTGGTCTTTATTTTTTTTATGGCGTCCTTGGCGGTGCCGGTGTGGGTTTTGCATATGTATGCCCCCTGTCCACGTGCCTTAAGTGGTTTCCAGAGAAAAAGGGGTTTATTACAGGCATAGCCGTTGGAGCATTTGGTGGGGGCAGCCTTGTTTTCAAGTCCCTTATTCAGCACTTTTTTAGAAGCTGTTGGTGTCTCTCATACATTTCTTTATTTAGGAAGCATATATTTACTACTTGTGGTAATAGGAGCACAGTTTTAAAAGTGCCGGATCGTTTAGATGCACAGAAGGCATCCACATTGACAAGCTCTGTGGATTTTACAGTGGGTGAAATGATAAGGCAAAAATCATTTTACTTCATCTGGATCATGTTTATGCTAGGGTGTATGCCAGGGTTATTGGTGATTGGTCTAGCGAAAGACATTGGTATAGAAGTTGTTGGTCTTGATCCTGCGACTGCGGCCAATGCTGTGGCTTTAATAGCCCTTTTAATGCTGGTGGACGACTGGCTTGGGGAACCATTTCTGATAGGATTGGACGCATAGAGGTTGTTCTGATCATGTTTATAGTAACAGCTGTTTCCCTTGTGACTATGGCCGTTTTTCCACGAAATGCCCTGCTTTTCTTTATATGCTTGGCTGGGATAGCTTGTAGTTTTGGTGGATTCCTCGCACTATTTCCAACCATCACAGGGGAAGGTTTTGGTATGAAAAATATTGGAGCCAACTATGGCGTTGTTTATCAGGCCTATGGTATTGCAGCCATTATTGGGCCCATATTAAAAAGGCACTCCAGCGGGTTTACACAGACTTTTATAATGGCAGCCTGCTTCGCTGTAACTGGTGCAATCTTAGCTCTTGTCGTCAAATCCATGCGTAAAAGAGAGCAGGCCCTTGTGGCAACGAAATCATAAATATTCGTATTGGCGGTAAGGAGCTATAAAAATAAAACATGTCATTTTCGCCCAGTCAGTTTTAAACTGACTGTTTTTTTTGAAATTGACCACATGTCTTACTTAAAAGCGGAGAGGAATTGCGTTGGGCCTTGTTTTTGAAGACATTAAAGGTATTATGCATAATGTATACATAAATCATTTGTAGTTTATAGGTTCAAGTCGTATTTTTTGTTTTGGGCATTGACTTAAAACTCAGACCTTGTTAAGATGTACTTGCGATTGATAATCATTATCAACGAAAAAGAAATAGCATGCGCGAGACAAACAAAAGAGAGACAACTAGGTCGAACCAGTATATCTGTCTTGTGAGGGGACAGTTGGTTCAAAAGGAGAATCCCAATGAAAAATATCACAATTGTTTATGGGTCAACAACAGGCTCAACGCAAACAGCCGCTAATATGATTGGCGAAATACTGAAGGCAAAAGGTTCGGAAGTGGCCATCCACGACGTTTCAAAAGTTGATACCAGTGTCGTAGCAGGGGCAGACCTTGTTTTACTGGGAGCATCGACTTGGGGAGAAGGCGATATTCAAGATGATTTCCTTTCTTTCTATGATTCCATGGGCAAAGATCATTTTGCAGACAAGGCTTTAGCCGTATTTGGATGCGGTGACAGCGCCATGTTCCCCCATGTTTTCTGTGAAGCGGTTAGACTAATCGAAGAAAAAGGCACTGAGAGCGGAGCAAAAGTGATAGCTGAGGGACTAAAAATTGATGGAGATGTTGGCTCAAATGAAGCACAAATATCAGACTGGGCAAAAAGCTTGTTTTAAAGTGTCCTCAGGCAAGGCATGAATCCATTGCAATAGGTTCTACCCACCTAATGGGTCATGTCAGTTTCATACATGTGAGCACAGCACCAATTTCATCACATATCGTCGATGATTTGAAAATTAACAGCGCTCGGTTTCAATATTTACTTTGAAACCAAGGCGCTGTTTTTTTGTTTGATTATTCTATGTTGCTTGATGGTGTCCTTTTTCTTTGTGCCTTCTCTCATGCAAGAGAAGGGCTTCTTTTTTATCAAGACCTCCAGCATAACCGGTAAGGGCTCCATTTTTTCCTATGATTCTGTGACATGGAATAATAAATGCTTATAGGGTTATGGCCAACGGCCCCGCCTGTGGCCTGCCCTGACATGGTCTTCTTGCCAAGTCGTTTCGCAACCAATGCAGCAATTTGACCATATGTGGATGTCTGCCCGTAAGGCACTTGCAAGAGGGCGTCCCAAACGACTTTTCTAAAAGGGGTGCCAGAGGGCGCAAGGGGGATGTCGAAAGTTTGTCTTTCTCCATTTTCATACTGGCTGAGCTGGTCCATAAGCTGGTTAAAGGTTCGAGTAACCTGGCGGGGTATTTCAGAGGGAGAGTCTACCCTATTTAACCAAATGGCATCTGCATCTATGCTGGGAAAGTATTTTTGATTTTCAAACCACAAACCACATAAGGCGCCCTCCCCACTGATTTTTGCAGTGAGCCTTCCCCACTGACTTGTTATTCTTCCATAGTACATGGCTGATCCTCCTGTATTCAATGCACGGTCATAATACACTCGTATAATCATTATCTATGCAATATCTGGCTTTCATGCTAAGCCCATAATTAACATGACTTTGAAAAAGTCAATCCTGTGATAATGATTTAGGCAAAAGCGTGTGACTATTTCTGAGAAAAGGCTATTCTGAGAGGCTATACCACAAGGAAAGGGTGTAATAGCTCCGCCAAGGATGATATTTCTTGGCGTGATTCACCGCCGCCTTTTCAAAGTTCTTTTGCATCTTGCTTTTAGAAATAGACTGGGATTCAAGATGTTTTTTATCATATATGCGTTCCTTGTTTTCATCTGTAAGGGTATTCATGAGGGCATGTCTAACACCGACATCGCCTTCAAGAAAAATATCTGGCCAGCTTAGGGCACGCATAGTTAGATAATCGGCTGTCCACGGCCCTATCCCTTTTATGGAAAGAAGGGTTTTGCGCGTGTCTTCTACGTTTTCACAGGCATTAAAATGAAGATCTCCACTCACAAGTTTTTCTGCCAAGTGCCTAATAGCATGGGCCCGACTTTTAATAATGCCTAGAGGGCCTAAAACTTGGGTGACTTGGTCACCGAGTTGTACAATGGTCTCTGGACTTGGGAAGATTTGATTAACCTGTGGCCAAGGCGTTTCAATATGTGATCCAAGATGATCAACAAAACGCCCCGCTATGGTATGGGCAGCTTTCACAGTGATTTGTTGACCCAAAATGGCTCGTGTGCTCATTTCAAATCCGTTAAAGGCTCCAGGCAACCTCACACCCTTTTTTATACCTGGTGGCAAGCATCTTGGGTCGAAATCTAAATCAAAACCCGTTTAATCTGGCGAATTACATGTTGGATGATCGGTAGCAAGGAGGGGCTGAGTCTACAGGCGACTTGCATTTTTTTAGGAATGAACTTAATTTCAATCCATCCCTTATAAAATTTATCTTGAACGCTTGTGGCGTATGCCCTACGATAAGTGTTGTCGCCAGAGACCATCTCAACACCACGAACACATCTTGCCTTCAAGAAGTCAAGCATTTTCAGGTGGTCATAGGGCGGCCGATAAGAAAGATAAATTATAATACCATCTGGAGGTCTGTTTACATCTGTGCTTTTCCGAATGGCTGTGGGGGTCAATCTATAATGCTTTTTAAAGGCAGCATTAAATCTTGAAACACTTCCAAATCCAGACGCCAAGGCAATGTCACTTATCTTGAGCTGGGTGTCTGTCAGCAGAGATTTTGCAAGGAGCAGACGTCTTGTCATAATGTACTGTATAGGGGAAACGCCCAGTTCTTCAATGAAAGTCCGGTGCAAATGCCTGGTTGAGATACCCAGTTCCTTTGCGCATATAGCAATGATGCCTGACCCATATTGGTGGTCCTCGAAAATTGAGAAGGCCTGTTTCACGATTGCAGATTTCTGCTTATATTCTGAATAGGCAGGTGCCAACTCAGGCCGACATCGCAAGCATGGTCTATACCCAGCAGCTTCTGCTAGTTCTGTCGTTTCGTAAAAAGTACAGTTCTCTGATTTTGGGGCTTTGACCTTACAAATCGGACGACAGTATATTTTTGTGGTCTTTACAGCTGTAAAGAAAATGCCATCAAATCGTCCATCTTGTGCTTTGACTGCTTCATAGCAGTCTTTGTGAGTCAGCATGTTATTTCCCTCTCTTTAGGTTGAAAATTATATTAATCCTTGTAACTATTATATAATATTTTCCTCCTCTATCTTATCGTTTTCGGACATGAATGTGAAAATCCAGCGGGCATTTTATGTCAAGCTGGCCACGCCTGTGAATAGACTCGCAGATTCTGTGTAGAATAAGAAAACCGCTCAAAGAAGATATTGAAATCACCTTTTGAGCGGTTTTTATGTTTAGTGTTTTAAGTCATTATTTTGCTAAGAATGCCTTTAAATTTTGATAAGACCAAGTGGTCATTGATGGTGGAAATTTTTAAAAGGCACTTGGTTTAGTTGAGCTGAGCCTCAATTTCACTAGCAAAAGCAAGGGCATCTTGGTTGGAAGAATGAGACAAAATTAAAATTGTTGTGTTTTTATCGAAATTGCGTTTTGAAAGAACAACAGGACCATCCACATCACTTTCTAATTCAAAATGGTGTTCTAGGTCGTTTATCGTATCCACCCATTCATACTTGCTAATTTGTGGGGAATTTTCACTTTGCAGGCTTGATTCGTAGTGAAGGGCCATGTCAGGTGATTTTGCAAGCGCGCTTAGATCACCGCTTCGGTGTACCACAATATCATTCTTAATGACAATGGCAGTGCCATCAAAATTTTGAGTTTTCGCGAAGGGTATCAATAAAATTGCGGATGTCCATGGCCATTTGAGGAACGTCTAAGCGAAAGGCTTTTTCTTCTTCTGTGTAGTTCACCTGGTCCTGGATAGGAAGAATTTCGGTGAGGGCACTGCTGAAACGTCTTCAGAATCAGCGTAGGCTGTGGACGTGGTCAAACAAAATAGGGCGAGAGTTATTATTATTTTCTTCATGTGTTTCATATGTAATCTCCTTTAGATTAGATTCTAGTTCACTTGGGCACTTTGACAATAGAAGTATGGCTCATCTTAATCATATGATCATACTGTAAGATAAGACTTTGCTTTATTTTTCAAGTGGCTTCATTGAGCCAGGCCAAGTGAAATCAAAATTCACAAAAATAAGTCACTATGCCTGAACCGCTTACAAACTGCATAATTAATCAGACGTGCGACTATATATCAGGCAACTTCTGTGATTATACCAAATAAAAAGGTAGAGAATTGACTTCGTAACAGGATTGAAATGAAATAGATATGAAAAGTGTCATACCGTAAAACAAATGCAATGTAAGGGTTACTAATAGCTAGAGTTCGGGTAGGAAAAGAAAGAGATAATTCTTAAAATTTAGAAAGGCGTGAAATGATGAGAACATATATTGGACTGGATATAGGTGGTACAAAATACTGGGATCTCTATACACGGAAGATGGCATCTCTTTAAGACGGGTCAAGAAAAAGACCAAGGCATCTGAAGGCATTGATAGCGTGCTCAAACAAATCTTCAAAGTCATAGATGGTCTTATTGAAGATCAAGATGAAAAAATAGAACTGCTGGGCATTGGGGCAGGATCGCCTGGAATTATCAAAGATGAAAGGCTGGTTAGTTTTTCACCCAACATCCCCTTTAGGGACTTTGATTTAGGAGAAAAAATTGTAAAACGCTATAATGTTCCATTTGTTCTGGGCAACGATGTTAATGTTGCCATGTATGGTGAATGGAAGGCAGCTCATATTGTTGATGCGAAAAATGTACTGGGGATTTTGTTGGAACTGGGGTTGGAGGCGCCATCATAATCAATGAGAAGCTCTATGTGGGCAAGGGGGGCGCAGCAGAGTTTGGGCATATGGTGGTCAATCCAGAAGGGGCCTATTGTGGATGTGGGTCACAGGGCTGTCTTGAAGCGTATGCATCGAAAACAGGCATCCAAAGTGCCATAAGAGGTCAAATTCGAAAGGGTAGAAAAACAGTCCTTGAAGAATACTTGAAATCAGATGGTGCAGTTATCAAAAGTTCCAGCTTGAAGAAGGCCTATGAAGCTGAAGACAGTTTGGCAGTAGAAGTCATTGACCGGGCGGTTTACTATTTGGGCCTTGCCATGGGCACACTTTTAAACCAGTTCCATCCTGACCTTGTCATACTTGGGGGTGGTATAATGGAAGCCCTGGGTCAAGACCTAATTGAGGGTATAAAAACAGAAGCCAAGCGGCATGTTATGCCAGGGCAGATGGATGGTGTTGTGTTTGAACTTTCTCATTTGAGTGATGATGCTGGCATTTATGGCGCCTATGAACTGATACGGGACCATTTGACAAAATAGATGTCATTGCAAGGACAGTTAAAAATATACAATGTTTGTAGCCTTTTGCTCAGGGTATGAAATTACCAGGAGGGGAAGGGTATGAAAAATATTATGTTTTGGGCAAATGTGACGTCATACATAGTGCGGCTGGTTCAAGTGGAGTATGATATGACCTATGCTGTTAAGGCGGCGTCGTTAAAATACCACGTCTCAGAGTCAGAAATTCTAAAGCACTGTGAACTTGATCAAGATACAAGCTTAAGAAATTGAGTCCATTTCAATAGGGCTCAATTTTTATGTGCCCTTACATTTGCGCTTAATGTGTTTAAAATGACCAGAACATAGGAGGGATTACCCTTTATATGTGTGTTTGACATAACAAATAATACGTGTTAGAATTCATTCGGAGTCGAACGAAAGGAGGAAAGAGTATGAGTGGTTGCTTATTAGGATCTATGAGACAAATTGTTCATCTAGGTGATCAGTACATAGCAAGACGATTGAAAGAAGAAAATTTGCCCATTCTAAGTGCCCATATACCGCTTTTTTATATTCTTCCCCAAAACGGAGACGGCATCCTCTTTAACGAGCTTTGCGAAAAATGGAGTAAGTCAAAGTCATCTTTGTCAGATATTATCACCAAATATGTAAATTCAGGACTTATAAAACGCTGTGAGTGTCAAGAAGACAAGCGAAATATCTATATTGCCATGACACCTCAGGCTCAAGAAATTAAGCGTGTCTTAGATAAAATTTGTGGTGAGATCAATGAAATTGTTTTTGGGAAGACACAACCCCAAGACATTGACACTTTCATGAAAATTATTGAAAACATGCTATCAAGAGGAAAAGAAGTGCTTTAGCCGAGGCAAAAGTGTTTTTTTGCCTATTTTGTTCGTTCTCGAACGAAACAAAATAAAACAAGAAGCAAAATTTGAAGAAACGTGGAGGTTTATTATGAATCAAGTTATTGACGTGTTAAAAGCCAGACGGACAACAAGAAAATTTGAAAGTGAACAGATTAAGAACCATGAGTTAGAAGCGATACTAGAAGCGGGTATATACGCGCCAAGTGCTCACAACATGCAGCCATGGCACTTTACTGTCATTCAGGATACGAGCCTTTTAAATCAATTAAATATTGACGCCAAAAGAAACGGCGAAACATTCAAAAGATGAAATGATCAGAAAAATGGGTGAAAATGAAAAGTTTAATATTTTCTATAATGCCCCAACCATTGTGCTGGTTTCTGGGAATGAGTCTGCAATGATGCCTGTTGTTGACTGTGCTGCGGCCACACAAAATATGCTTATTGCAGCTGAATCATTAGATGTGGGGCCTGTTGGAATGGCATGGTCAGCTTTGCCCTCAATGGCCCTAAAAAGGATGCGTATATGGAAAAACTAAAAATTCCGAGTGGATACAAGCCATACTATGCCTTGGTTTTAGGCTATAAGGCAGTTCGTGCAGCCAATGCACCCAAAAGAGCTCAAAACACAATTCAATATATCCGCTAAAAAACAGCCCCTAGAAGAAGGTATTCACCTTCCACTAGGGGCTGTTCTATTTTACAGTAATTTTAGACTTTCCAGACACCATCAAGGCTTCTGGGGTCTTCTTCAAGCGCATTTGAAAGGGCTTGATTTGTCCGACTTCGTTCTAGGGAAAACTAAGTAGAATTAGAACGGGGCCAATCATCATGCCTAAAATTGAAACCACATACATGGCTTGTGAAACTCGATCTGGGAAGAGGTAGCGGTACATCTCATACCCATAGAATTCACAAGCAAAAAAGAAATGCAAATGATTAAAGTGATAAGAGCCAGTCTGATTTTGCTCCAAGGCTGTCATATTTAAACAGCATGACCGTTACGATAAGAAGGGCCAAATATAAGTAATGAAAGCCCATTTCATGGGGCATGTATATAAGCATTTGTGTGGTTACAGCGATGTAGGAGGCTGTTAAGGCAACCAACTTGGACAGCTTATAGTGCTTGTAGTTATAAGCCAGTCGTGCACATATTAGTCCCAGCCCACAAAAGAATTGTGTAATGGATGCCCAAAATGCACCGTAGTACATGAATAGAACTGGGAAGGCAAAACAGTAAAAAATACTTACATCAATATAAGTTTTCAGTAAAAGGATAGAAGTGTCAATGGGTGTTCTGGTAGAAGAATGAATTTTCATCAGGGCCCCTTTTCTTCACAGTTACAATGGATAAGAATAGACTATATTTCACTTAATCTGAGCGACTTGCAAAATATCATTTAAGAACCGTCGCTGTACTATATAGAATTTCTATAATGCACCGTCTTACATATTAAAAAAGTCTTTTACGTGACATAATCGCTTTTATTCTACATTTTTCTACAATATTTTTACCCAAAAACCTCAACCAATACGACATGTTTTTTAGTGGTTTTAGCATTATTGTATACAATTATTCATTGAAACATGTATTTTCTTGTGTTATTATGAATTAAAATTCGTGAGAAAGGTTCGGAAATGGTCTAGGAGGTAGATATGATTCGATTGGTAGCAGAAGGCGTATTCATTAAAGATGGTCTTGAGATAATAAATGAAAAAGAAAGCATGTCTAGTAAAGAAGTTTAAGACGAAATACAATCACATACGATATTCTAAGTGGTCACAACACCAGTGGCAATGATGACCAGCTGGCCATACGATTTGATGCCATGGCATCTCATGATATAACCTATGTGGGTATTATTCAAACTGCAAAGGCCAGTGGAATGAAACATTTCCGATTCCATATGTTCTAACAAATTGTCACAACAGTTTATGTGCTGTTGGGGCACAATCAATGAAGATGATCATATCTTTGGTCTAGCCGCAGCAAAAAAATATGGTGGCATTTATGTACCAGCCCATCATGCTGTCATTCACCAGTATATGCGTGAGGAAATGGCGGTCTGTGGGGGCATGATTCTTGGGTCTGACTCTCATACGAGATATGGTGCTCTGGGAACCATGGCCATTGGTGAAGGGGGACCTGAACTCGTTAAGCAGTTGATGAAGCGAACTTATGATATTGCCTATCCAGAGGTGGTTGCTGTTTACTTGGAGGGGAAGCCTCGCAAAGGTATTGGCCCTCAAGATGTTGCATTGTCAATCATTAAATCAGTTTTTGAAAGTGGTTTTGTAAAAAATAAAGTCCTAGAATTTGTGGGACCTGGCATAGAAAATCTAACAATTGATTTTAGAAATGGCATAGATGTTATGACGACCGAAACGACATGCCTAAGTTCCATATGGTGTACGGATGAAAAGGTCAAAGCCTTTTATAATATGGTCGGTAGGCCCGATGACTATAAACATTTAAAACCCCGTGGCACAGCCTACTATGACGGTATGGTCCATGTGGACTTGTCACAGGTAGAAGCCATGATTGCCCTTCCCTTCCATCCAAGTCATGTTTACACAATTGCTGAAGTGAAGGCGAATGCAAAAGCTATATTCTCTGAAATAGATAGCAAGTTTAAAAAAGAAAATCCGCATTTGAATTTTGAACTGGGACTTTCTAAGAAAGTGACTTCCCAAGGGGTTCGTGTCGATCAAGGCATTATTGCAGGTTGTGCTGGTGGCACGTATGAAAACATCGCCAAAGCAGCATCAATATTGACAACGGCAAAGAAAGTGCCGGGCTTTATAAGCACAAGTGTTTATCCTGCCAGTGAAGCTATACATTATGAACTTGTTAAAAATGGATCAACAGGCAAGCTCATAGAAGCGGGCATTCCAATGAAAACAGCTTTCTGCGGTCCGTGTTTTGGAGCCGGTGATGTGCCAAGTCACCAGGCTTTGAGTGTCCGACACACAACCAGAAATTTCCGAATAGAGAGGGCTCAAAACCATCTGATGGACAAATTGCATCAGTTGCCCTTATGGATGCCCAATCTATTGCAGCAACGGTTGTAAGTGGTGGGCTTCTCACAGCGGCAACAGATATTGATTTTGAAGATGTCGATGTGGCATATAGCTTCAACCCTCTATTAATAAAACAAGGTCTATAATGGATTTGGCAATCCTGATCCAAGTGTGGAACTGGTTTATGGTCCTAATATCACAGATTGGCCACAAATCAGTCCATTGGCTGATCATGTTCTTCTTAAGATGGCATCAGTCATTCATGATGATGTTACAACAACCGACGAACTCATACCGTCAGGGGACACATCATCCTATAGGTCAAACCCGCTAAAACTGGCTGAGTTTACCTTGTCTAGAAAAGATCCTGCCTATGTGGAACGTGCAAAGGCAGTACAAGCCCTTGAAAACAATAGGCGGGACTTGGTTTCTGGAAAACAGATGTCTTAGATGATGATTTAAGGGACCTTGTCACAAAGGCTATGGGCGTTGAGTCGAAGGCGGATATTCTAAATACCCTGTCCACACTAAGTGTTGGAAGTGTGATCTTTGCCAATAAACCTGGAGACGGTTCAGCAAGAGAACAAGCGGCTTCTTGTCAGAGGGTTCTAGGGGCTCTAGGCAATATCGCAGGAGATTATGCAACAAAACGGTACAGGAGCAATGTTATAAACTGGGGGATGCTCCCTTTCACAACCGAGAGCAAAGATTTCCAAGTGGATGACATCCTTCTTATAAAAGATATAAAAAAGATGGTTTTACAAGGGCATGAAAAAGTGGAGGTCCTCTTATTTAGAGGCAGAGAGCAGCATAATCTTACCTTGAAATTAGAAAACTTGTCGAGGGAGGAAAGAAAGGTTATTCTTGAAGGCTGTTTAATGAATTTCTATGCGAGCGAATTAAGTGAATAGATGGCTGGAAACCTGATATAATAGAAGTGCATAGCACTTCTATTATGCTTGTAGACAAACTTTGAAATCCTGTCTTGCAGGATCAAGTTTACAACAAGCTGGTGACACATTCAGGAGGTATCAATGTACGGATTGGTATTGCAAGGCGGCGGGACGAAAGGCAGTTACCATATTGGCGTTTGGAAGGCCCTTAGGCAACTTGGCATTGAAATCGGTGCTGTGACCGGAACTTCAATAGGGGCTTTAAACGGGGCTTTCATAGCGCAAAACATGTTTGATGAAGCCCTTGGGGTGTGGGAAAACATTAAGGTTAATGATGTTATTGACACCGATGAAGATGTCTACTTAGATTTTATGAATTTTGATATAAATTTGAAATAAAACAGAAAAGTATTTTGAATACTTTAAAAAGGTTGTAAAAGATAAAGGTCTTGATGTTGCACCATTAAGAAATTTAATTGAAACCCATCTAGATGAAGACACGCTCAGAAATAGTGGGATAGACTTTGGACTTGTGACAGTATCATTGACGGATATGAAACCCATGGAGCTTTTTGTAGAGGATATACCGAATGGAAAGCTAACAGATTATCTACTGGCATCGGCCTTCTTACCAGGCTTTAAGCCCCAGGAACTAGACGGCAAGCGGTTTGTTGATGGGGGCGTTTATGACAATTTGCCAATTCACTTAATTACCCAAAAAGGCTATAAGGACATCATTGCTGTAGAAATGGGATCTGTGGGGTTTGTTAGACGCGTCAAGGATTCTGATTTGAATATTATTAAAATCCAGCCGTCGGGCGACATTGGTAAAATGTTGCAGTTTGACCAATACACGGCCAAAAGAAATATTGATATGGGTTACTTAGACACTATGAAGGTTTTTGGTCGCCTTAAGGGAGAAAAATATTATTTTAAAACCTTGCCAGAAGAGGACGTCTTTTTAAAGGCCTTTCAATCCCTAGAGGATGATAATATTATGAAAATGGCCGCCGATCTGGGTATATCAGAGGGCAATCCTAAAAGAATTCTTTTGAAAAGCTTATTCCTGAGCTGGCAGCTATGTTTGACATGGACATAAAGGCTGGATACAGGGAGATCACCTTAAAGATGGTTGAGTACCTTGCGAGTGTGCTGGAAATTGAAAGATTGAAGGTATATGACTATGAAGATTTTGAACAAAAAATACTGGAAGTCGTGAAAGATAGAAGCACCACACTAACCTTCTTTAAAGGCATGCCGGCTTTTTTGAAGAAGACATCCCTCATTAAGTTCACAATGAAAGATGACATACTCATCCACTGGGCACAGATTATCACTGATTCCTACTTAGAAAGAGTGCGCGACTAGGGGTGTCAGACATGGGCAAGGATAGCCAGTAAAGTTGTTCAAGTGGTATATAAGTATGGTAATAGAAAATAAAAGAATATTTTAAATCAGGCGCTTTCAAAATTATAGATCTTTGCCCTTACCAGACCATATGTAGAATTTTAAATCCTAAATATTTATATATGGCATGGTGAGGGTTTATGAATGATATTTTGCAAGTTGCTCAAATAAAAATGCTGACATCCAGTTTTGGATGGTCCAGCATTTTTTTCTTTTTCCACTTACAAAGCAGTGGGGTACGTGATGACGACGCAAGATTGTTAAAATATAGTCATTCGTTCACAAAAAGTTATCAAAGTCATAAGAAACATTTCAGTATTCGTCCAAACCCTGTTCATAATTTAGGAATAATATTATGAAGGACATTAAAGTGGGATCACTTATCATGAAAAGTAAATCAGTGTGTTGATCAAGTGCCCGTATAGAAAGAGAGGGGTTCAAAGTGAAAAGAAAATAGATCGGTAAAGCGTTTGATCATAGGTGTTGTGGTGACAGCACTCATTGCTTCAGTTTCATTTACAACAGCGAGAAATTTAATGCTTATAAAAGAGAAACTCCAAGTACAAATGCAGGAATATGGGAGCACAATTGTTGATCAGGCCATACATAATTTTGAGAACATACATGGCAGCCAGACTCTAATTGATGATCTTTTGAGCAAGAATATTGAAGTGGCCCTTGATTCAATCAATTTGATGGATGAAGACATGTTCAAAAGTATTGATCAAAATGAACCCAATGCGGGTGAAGAAAGTGCTCTTGATGAGTTCAATCTTATTGCCCCAAGTGGAGAAATTGTATATTCCAACATAGCCAGCAATATAGGACAAGTTTTAGATAAAAGCCATCCTGTTATGCAAGTTTTCTCGTCAGGGACAAATAGAATGATTGAAGACATTCGTAAGAGTTCGACAGATGGAAACTTTTATAAGTATGGCGCAATAAAAAAGGAAATATGGTCATTCAGGTTGGTGTAAATGCCAACAAATATATGTCTTTGAAGGACAAGACAAGCATGGCTCATGTGCTAGGCAGTATTGCTCAGAGTGAGGATATAAATTACTCAGCCTTTTATGATGCGAACGGCAAAAAGCTAGCGAGCTCAGAGACGTCAATGACTCAGACCTTTGAATGAAAAAGTGAAGACGGCTCTTTTAGGCAAGGCGGCTGGTGGATTGGTTGTTTCTGATGCTTATGGTCCAACCTATGAAATTGCTAAACCGGTTTATGACCAGGATCAAGAACTTATAGGTGTTGCAACCTTAGGGCTTTCCCTTGACAAAAATACAGCGGCTTTTGCAGAGATCATTCGGACCACTCTCATAGAAGTCATTCTTTCCAGTCTGCTTATTGCTGGCTTGCTCTTATACATTATAAATAGGCTGCTTGCTCCACTGAAAAGAGCGCAAAACGCCCTTGAGATTATGGGCAAGGGTGATTTTAGAGTGGAAATTTCAAAAGAAGACCTTGAAAAAAATGATGAATTTGGAGATATGACACGGTCTCTTAACAAAATGCAGGAAAATGTGCGTCGTCTAATTGATACTGTACAAAACAATTCAAGCCAAGTGATGGCTTCATCAAAAGCCTTATCAGAGTCCACAAATGAAGCCAATGTAACAGGGGCAAGTATTGCAGATGCCACAGATCAAATAGCAAGAATGGCAACGGAACAAGCTGATCATATAACTAGAATTGTATCGGGGGCCCATATACTTGGCACAGAGATTGAGAGCACTGGTCACCTTGTAAATGGAGCCTATGAACTTGCTGAACAAACAAATAAGCTAAGTAAAAAAGGCCAAGACATTATGTCTGTTTTACTCAAGCATAATATGGAAAACAACGATAAGTCTGACCAGGTCACAAGGGTTATTGCTCAGGTTCAAAATTATGTTGTGGAAGCAGAAACCATCATTGAAATTATCAATAAGATTGCCAGCCAAACCAACTTACTCGCCTTAAATGCATCTATTGAAGCGGCAAGAGCGGGAGAATCTGGTCGGGGATTTGCCGTTGTTGCTGATGAAATAAGAGTGCTGTCGGATGAAACTGCCAAAGCGACAAAAAATATTGAAACCATTATTGAAAATATCCAGCATCATACTGGGCAAGCGGTGCAAACAATTCACCAGATGGATGACAGCCTCAAACAGCAAAATGAGTCTATCGAATCCACTTCCGACATTTTTGAATCCACTTCTGGGGCCATAAACAATCTAAGTGGAAAACTGAGTGAAGTGCAAGAAAAAGCACAGGTTCTAGAAGGCGGAAAGAATAAAATCATAAGTGCTATGGACTCTATATCTGCCACCATACAAGAAACGTCTGCAAGCACTCAAGAGGTTTCAGCCTCAATGGAAGAGCAAACGGCTGTTATTGCAGATGTTGATGTTCATGCAAATACTTCAGAGATCTTGCTGAGTCCATGAATGAAGCCTTGTCTAAATTTACAGTATGATACGTGAAATATACCATAAGAAATTCATTGATATACCGCTCAGACTTGTTTTGTGGCATAATGTTCTAAAGCGAACAACTTGCAAATCGTTCACATATAAATTATTGTAATGAAGTTTTGCAAGGACAAAACAAAATAAGAAATGGATACTTTTAAAAGTTATACTAGGTGAGTTTATGAATGGGCATGTTTTAAACACCCTATATGAAAACAAGATCAACCATGCATATGTTATTAAAGCACTTGAAGACAAGATGGCGACCACGGTATTTGAGTTTAGAAGCACTGAAACCCCAGAACTGAGTTATGCTGCCATATGGCACGAAGATAATATTGTGTCACTTTTTGGTGATAAGGTATGGTGCCAAGAATGTTTTCACCAGTATTTGGCTACTACAGTTTTACGATATAGACCTGGACTGATGGAAGCTTTGTGTGCGGATGCAGACATGAGAAGACTTAGTAACTATGATTTAGAAAACCATTATTTAATGCGTCTAGACCATAATGGGATAAAAGAAATTGTAGATCGGTTTAAGGCGCTAAACAGGGGCGATCGGTGCATTAAAGAAGTTAAGACCATTCAGAATACGACACGCTACCAGTATTTAGAAAGAGATGGTCGAATACTGGGGTCGGTTCTTTTGGAAAAATCACAGAGAATGTCTTTGTTATTTCTGAAATGTTGATTAAGAAACCCTTTAGAGACAAGGGCTTTGCCTTTGATTTCATATCACGTCTTCTTGGAGGAAGAATCCCACCAATTACAAACGGTGTTGAGAATGAAATTATTCTCCATGTGGATGTGAAAAACACACCTGCCCTAAAACTATATAAGAAGCTTGGATTTAAAAAGGTCGGTGCTTACCAAAATCTTGTTCATAAAGATGATTAGTTTTCAACAAGTGATGTCGTGAATAATGGAGGATAATCTTACTATATTATGATATTATAATATAGTGAACCCTAACATAATGGAACAATAACGAGGTGACTTATGAAAAAACCAATTAAACTGTATACTGTAACAGGATTCTTAGGTGCGGGAAAAACCAGCTTTTTAAAGCATGTTCTTGAGCGTTCTGGTGATGCTAAAGTTGGCGTGAATACAAAACGAATTTGGGAAAATTGGAATAGATGGTGACATCATTCGAAAAGATGGAATGGAAATGATCGAGATCAATCGTGGGTCTATCTTTTGTTTCTTGCCTACAATTGTCCTTTATAGAAGCGCTCCAAGAAATGGCAGATAAAAATGTAGACTATCTTTTGTTGAGGGGTCCGGTCTGGCAGATCCATCCAATATGAATGAAATACTAGAAGCACTTCACTCGGTCAAGCCAGAGGCCATGGACTACCGTGGTGCCATTTGCATTATAGATGGTGCACACTTTTAGATCAACTAGAAGAAATCGAAACTGTAGAAAACAAGTTCGTCATGCTCAAATGGCTATTGTTAACAAGTCGGATTTGATTGAAGATGGCACAAGGGCAAAAATTCACAGTGTCTTAAATGATCTAAAATCAGATATAGTCATTAAAGAAGCAGAGTATGGTGCGTTTGATTGGGACTTCATGAAAGAAGACCTCATGCATTTAAGTTCTATAAAGTTTGATGAAACGTCTAACAAGGAAGAAAACAAGCCCAAAACCCTCCATTTAACCACTCAGGAAATCATAGATAAAACAAGCTGATTGATTTCATTGATGCAATCAGTCAGGACTGTTACCGTATTAAAGGATTTGCAAAGCTAGTAGATGGATGGCAACAAGTGGATGTGGTGGGACGCCGAGTTGATTTTAAACCGATCCCAACTCGGGATGAAGAAACACGCCTTGTATTCATTTCCAAAATAGGGCCTCAGGTGATCAAACCAATCTTCTCGCACTGGGAAGAGTCCGTAGGCACAAAAATGAAACTCAGATAAATGGATGGCAACCTCCCATACGCTTAAGGACTTTTCAAAAGACTCTTGAATCGAACTGGTTGCAAAGTCTTAAAAAAGTCTAGAAATCGGATGTTTATCTTAATGATCTTTTAAGGCTTTTTTCAGCCCCCATTAAGGACAAGACCTTATTATGATCACATAAATGATGAAGCGTTCTAAAGGAGGACACTATGCTAATTACAACAACACCTACACTAGAGAATCAACCAATAAAAGATTATTTGGGCATTGCCAATGGAGAAGTTATTATTGGTATAAATGTGATTAAGGATTTTACAGCAGGGCTTCGTGATATTTTTGGTGGCAGAAGTGCGACATACGAAAATGAGCTTGTACGTGGTCGTGAAGAAGCCATTCAAGAAATGAAATCACGCGCTAAAAAAATGGGCGCCGATGCTGTTGTTGGCGTAGATATTGACTTTGAAGTGCTTGGACAGGGCGGATCAATGATGATGATCGTTGCCACGGGCACAGCCGTTAAGCTATAGCATAAAAGAGCGTTGGCAAATGGAATCATAGATTCTATAAGCCAACGCTCTATTTTTATTTAAAAGGAATAATATTTGCCCCAGTCTCAGATTCGTATAAGGGGCGAGGTGATTAATCAATGACAATATCCAAATTCTTTAGAGAGGCCAATGTGTTCACCACGGCAAATATAAGAACAGCTGCCAAATTGGCTGTTGTGCTGTCTTGATCAAAACGTGGAGACACTTCAGCAATATCAAAACTGATAAATTTGCCACTCATCATAATGTATTTGAGAATTTTTATAACTTGTTCTGGGTGGAGTCCAACGGCCTGTGCTGCGCTGACTCCAGGGGCGTAAGCCGCAGAGAAAACATCAGAACAGATTGTCACATAAATTTGGTCATGAAGCTTTAGAAACCTATCCACTTTATCAAGGATCGGCCAGATGTCTTGATTTACCATATCCTTAGCAAGAACATACTGGACCCCTAAGTTGTTGGCCGTTTTAAAAAGGGCCAAGGTGTTGCTTCTTTTCTGTATGCCCAAGCACATATAGCCGTAGTGGTCACCACTTTCCTGGCAGATGTCTGCAATTTGCCTAAACATAGTTCCAGAACTGCCACCATTTGGATAGGGTCTTAAATCAAAGTGGGCGTCGAAATTTATTATGCCCAGCTTGTCTTTTCTATCTATTGATGCGTTATAGTCTTTTATGCCACAGTAGTGACCAAATGCTATTTCGTGGCCACCCCCTAAAACGATAGGGTACATGTTTCTTTCTAGAATTTTTTTCACTGTTTGTGAAAGTATTTCTTGTCCCTTTTCAAGTTCGATGTCGTGGCAGTAAATATTGCCTGCATCAAAGAGTCTTACATCTTCTTTAATTGGCAGGGTAAGTTGGAAAGTTCCTTGCGTATACTTTTTGGCCCTTTGGCTGCGCCAGCGCGGCCTTTATTTCTTGTAACACCATCATCACAGCAGAATCCAATAAAGCAAATTGCCAGTGCACCATCAAAGGGCTTAGCGGATTCATCGAGTAGATCAACCGGTTCAATCCATTGATGCCAGCGGAATGCGTCATAATCGTCATGGCTGTCAATTCGACCTTGCATACATTTGCGTCTATTGGATGATAATGTGTTTTCATTCTAATCGCCTCCATAGTGTAACTTATATCCGGATGAACAGTTCATTATAACGGCTTATCGTCTTTGAAAAGTCAATGACAACCTGATACTATTAAGTGTGTGATTCACTGAAGATCCATTATGGTTTAAGAAGACATATCATGAGAATCGTTTATAAAGTTTGCTAAGTAATAGATATTTTAGAATCGTAAGTTCTATAATGGGTATCTTGGTGACGTGGATCCTTAATTTTGCAAGTTGCTTTTCTAAATGTATCATAATTGAATGTCAGTACAGGAAATAACATGGTGAGGATAAGACCACCAGGGCCGTGTGCCCTTACAAACCAGGAGCAAAATATGAACGAGTTTATGTACATTATATTTAAGACCCATTCAGATGGTATGGCTATGGAAAGAAAGCTAAAAGCAGCGGACATTGATCATGAAATTGTTCCAACCCCCCGCCAATTTTCCACAAGTTGTAGCATATCTATTAGAATAGATGAAAAAGATCTAAGAGAAGTTCAGGCCATTCTAGCCTATAGCCCAACTATTAATTCTCGTGGCATACATAAAGCGAAAAAAACGTAAAAAGGGACTTTTTCGTAGAAATAATATATTTTTTAACGAAAAGTATTTGATAATCGTCATATAAATAGTATTGGTTCGTAAAAGATCAAACAGAAAATAAATCACTCATCTGATCTTTTCTATACAATTCCGATGATATTAATACAGTTTAAAAATATGAGCATGTGGTATAAAAACCTCTCAAGCCTTTTAAAATGTTAATAATTGCTTAAGCGTTGTCAAATAGACGTATATTCTTCAAAAATGGAATAAATTTTAAAAGAATTGTCGAGATTCCTTGAAAAATAGTGTTAGAATGAATTAAAATAATATTACATTTTTTTAACATAGTTTAGGAACTCATTTTTCTTAGTTTGAAAATCGTCAAGTAATAGAGTCAGACGTAAAATACGAATACGGGGGTATAGGCATGACACATGCAAAAACGATTGAACAAATTGGCTTATGAAATGAACAACTTTGTACGCAAGCATTATAAAAGATTTGACAAGGATGAATACAGATTGTCAGATATTGAACGTGAAATCATATTACATATGTACTATAATCCAGGCATTTCACTTAAAGAAGTGAGCAGTCATTTAGATGTTCCAGGCAGCACACTTACAAGCGCCCTAGATAGACTGGAAAGAAAAGGGCTGATGACTCGGGTCAAAAGGAAGATGATAAAAGATCATTAGACTTATGCCGACAGACCAAGGGGAAACAATGCTTGAGAGAAAAGAAGTCCTTCATGAACGTGTGTTCACAGACCTTTTAAGTGTTTTGAATGCGGAGGAGCAGGCGCAATTTGTAGACCTAATGGATACAGTTCGTTCTAGATTGAAAGACAGATTTCCATATTAAGCTATTCATGGCAGGGCACATGGTCCGGTGAATAGGCAAACTAAGATAATTTTATAGATGAACAGCCCCATAGTGGGCGCTAAAAATCCGTTTGGTCAACCAAACGGATTTTTTTACTTTATTTTATCTATTTAACTTTTTATATTAGACATGGAATGTACAATATATGTTTGAATTCTCAGCATTTGGGTAAGAATATCCAAGTGCAAATTGTATGAACAGTCCGATCTAGGGTTGCTTTTTTGCAAGTTTTTCTATTATACGTGGATCATTTTTTCGAGTACACTTCGGACAGGGTGATGTTTCAATGTACTCACACAATTCGTAGTGCCCACCTTCTATTGTAAGTATATAACCACCTACAAGACTCTTTGCAACCTTCTTTCTGGCATCGTTGTACAACCTTTGAAAGGTTGAACGGCTGACACCCATAATATCCGCACCTTCATGTTGCGTGTGGTCTTCCAGATCCATAAGACGTAGTGTTTCAAGCTCTTCTAAAGTCATATGGATGGAAGTACCTGCCGAGGATTCATGTGATGGCCCGGTCGGGTGAAACTCCCTGAATTCGGGCATCTGACAAATCCGGCGTGGTTTTGTCGGTCTAGCCATATTTCCGTACCTCCTTCCCTATATCGTATCAAAAAAAACCTTTGATGAAAAGAAGGAGTGTGTCTCCACATGCAAGTTAGTGGAGGATAGCTTTCAAAACAGCGATAAGACCAATGCCAACAAGCATGACGATGGCTAAAGGGAGAAACAAGGCAAAGGATAGTGGAAGTATAGCAAGAACCACAAAAGCTCCTATAAGGCCAATGGCAATTCTTAATATTCCAAAACCCAGTGCAAGGGTTACTTTTAAAACAATAAATAAAAATAACAGGGCAAATAGTATCTCAAACATGATATAGCCTCCTTTGATATGTGAATACTCTATGTTTATAATGTACGCCTATTCGATTAAATCTGTCTTTAACATTCATTAGAATTCCATTAAAAGATTTCATCTGTATTGCTTCCGGGGCAGGTCATGGAAATAGAGTTTACAAATGATCGGCTTGCAAAATGTCATTCAAGAACACTCGCCAGGCCATATATAGAATTATTATTCTTAAATATATATGGTAGGGCGAGTGCAAGGATTTATAATTCTGCAAGCGCCTAAAATAATAGAATGGAAGATATAAAAATGGAATTGAGGATATAAATATGATGGAGTTAACATCGATTTAATCAAGCGATTCAAGTATTTTAATACAATATTATGGAATGAGATAAAGAAATAAGTTGATGAAAATTCATAGTCTAAGATGTGCAACCAATCGATGGGAAAAAATCACAACAATATACACAGAATTACATACACAGAATTACATACGCAGAATTACATACGCAGAACTGCGTGTGACAGGAATAGGAAGAGGGGCTTTTTATGAGTCAAAAAATGGCGGCAGTGGCCTATATCGGATCAAGGGTTCTGCAATTTAGAATAACAGAGGACGGAAAAGAAAGCATCAGAGAACTTGAGTTTATGGAGAGTCCATCAGACCTGGGACACCAAACATTTTCAACGGGACGAATACGCTATGAATCAGTGGAAACCCTGTGTGAACGCGTTAATGACTTTAAGATCCTCGCCAAGGCCTATGATATAACAGACATCAATTTATTTGCCACGACGGCCCTGCGTGATGCCATAAATAGATATTACATACTGGATCAAATCAAAATCAGGACAGGTCTTGATGTGGAAATTATAGAAGATGCAGAAGAAAAAGAATGTTTTATGACCGTATTATTCAGCATGTGGAGTCCCATGATGCCTAAAAACAAGAATGCTGTTATTTCATATATTGGTACGGGAAGTATAGGCGCTACATATTATGACTCCAGCCATATTGTACACACGCAGAATATTCCCCTGGGCACATTAAAACTGAGAGAGTCCTTAGGGATAAATATAGGGAGTCTTCGGATTTTATATATTCATGGAAGAGTATTTGAGCAATCCCCTCCAGCTCTTTAGCAGAAGTCTTCCGGATAGCGGTATTGAAAATATGATTGTTTCTGGAAAACAAACGGATCTATTGACCAAACTCTTTGATATTACTCTTGAAGAGGAAGTGGGATTTATAAGCCGGGAAGATTTTCTTGAAAAATATGATGAGATAAAACATGATACACCTGAGCAAATCGCCTATGAGCATGAACTTCGTCTGGCCGAGGCCGAACTGTTACTTCCTGCGCTTTGCATTTATAAAACCATATTTGAAATGACAACAGCCAAGACAATGACAGTTATTCAAATGAAGTTTTCAGACACCCTTTCCTGGAAAATCCATGATCCTAAGGACTACAAGGAGAGGATTCTTATATTCAGAGACCACACGGTGGCTTCCAGTCGCTATATGGCCCAGCAATACAATTATGATGCCAAACATTCAGCGGCTGTTGAGGAAAGGGCTCTAGAAATATTTGATGAAATAAAAAAATACATGGACTGGGTAAGAAAGATAGGTTACTCCTTCAGGTCGCGGCCATTATGCACAGTCTTGGCGAGTTTGAAGGCACGGAAGTCTACCAGCAAATTGTGTACGATATGCTCAAATGTTTTAATATAGTCGGTCTCAGACAACAAGACATGATTGTGATTGCAGAAGCCAGCTTTAAGGCCATGCATCATACAGATGAAGGAGATTTCATTGAACCAACATTATCAAAAGGACAACAAATCAAGATTACTAAAATGGCTGCCATTCTTAAAGTGGCTGAAGCCCTCGACATCAGTAGAAAGCAAAAAGTTCAGAAAAAATCGATATCAGCACATCAGGGAAAAAACTCAGATTTTATGCAGAGTGTGGACAGAACTTCATCCTTGAAGAATGGGGATTCGCAAGAGCCTCTATCTTCTTCAGAAGAATCTTTGGCATTGAAGCAAAACTCTCGGTTAAGAGGTGTTACGATGAGTTATCCTAATGGGTCTAAAAAGTACATAAACAGAGAAGTGTCCTGGCTTGATTTTAACTATAGGGTTTTAGAAGAAGCACAAGATGAAAGTTCCCGCGTTATGGACCGCTTAAAGTTTCTGGCCATTACAGCATCTAACTTAGATGAGTTTTTATGGTGCGTATGGCCGGTATTCTCGATCAAATTGAAGTGGGGTATGAGAAAAAAGACCCCGCAGGCCTTTCTCCCAAAGAGCAAATTACCTTGCTTTCAAATATGTGCCATGACATGGTTCATAAGAAATACACCTGCTTAAACAAGTCTCTATTGCCAGAAATGAAAAAGCATGGTGTGGAAATTTTGTCTTACGATGATGTGGCCAAGGATCAGAAAAAGTATATAAATGATTTTTTTCGAAGAGGTGGTCTTTCCGGTTATAACCCCTATGGCTGTGGACAACAGCCGTCCTTTCCCCCTTTTATCAAATAAGAGCCTAACCTAGCGGTTAAGCTCATGATTGATGACGAGATCAAGTTGGCTGTGCTTCAGGTGCCTTCTGTCATTGACCGTTATATGCGTATTCCCGGAGAAAACAGGCATTATATACTCCTAGAAGAAATCATAAAGGCCAACATTAAGAGTCTTTTCAAGGGATTTGACGTTCAGTCTGTTTATGCATTTAGGTTAACAAGAAATGGTGACCTTGCCATTGATGAAGATGAAGCTGAAGACCTACTCATTGAAATAGAAAAATCCATTAAAAAACGCAAGTGGGGAGCGCCTGTAAGGCTGGAATATGAAAAGCATATGGATGACGATATCCTGACATATCTTATGGACAAGCTTGACCTTCATGATGATGATCTTTATAAAATCAATGGCCCGCTCGATCCAACCTTCTGGATGGATTTCTCCTTTGAACCAGAGTTTTCAGACCTCCGTGCAGAGCCTATGCGGCCTCAACCAGCAGAAGATTTTATTGGGTATGAGAACGATATTTTTGAAACCATTCGAAATGGAGACAGTCTCATGCATCATCCATATGAAAGTTTTGATCCAGTTGTGGCTTTTGTCAATCAGGCGGCCAGAGATCCAAAGGTTCTTGCTATTAAGCAGACACTATACCGGGTCAGTGCAGATTCTCCGATCATCAAAGCCCTCATTCAGGCCGCAGAAAATGGAAAGCAAGTCACAGTTCTTGTGGAACTCAAGGCAAGATTTGATGAAGAAAACAATATTATCTGGGCAAAGCGCCTTGAGCGTTCCGGGTGTCATGTGATTTACGGTTTGGTTGGCCTTAAAATACACTGTAAGACAATACTGGTAGTCAGACGAGAAGAAGATCAAATAAGAAGATATGTCCATCTGGGCACAGGCAATTATAATGATTCAACGGCTAAACTTTATACAGACCATGGGTATTTCACGTGTAGGGATGCCTTTGGGGCAGATGTGTCAGCCCTCTTTAATCTCTTAACGGGCTATGCCAAGGAACCAAAATGGAAGAAACTTGCCGTTGCCCCTGGTAATCTGCGCCAGTTTTTCATGAAGTCCATTGACAATGAAATCAAATTGGCTCGTAAGGGGGAAAAGGCGAAGATTATTGCTAAAATGAACTCTTTAGTAGATGAAGACATAATCAACAAGCTCTATGAAGCCTCCCAAGCGGGGGTTAAAATCACACTCATTGTACGTGGGATTTGTTGCTTGCGTTCAGGCATAAAGGGGCAAAGTGAGAACATAAAGGTTATCAGCATAGTGGGAACCTTCTTAGAACACAGTCGAATCTACTATTTCTATGATGGTGGAGAAAACGATATTATTATCAAGTGCTGACTGGATGCCGAGAAACCTGGATAGACGGGTAGAAACCCTCTTCCAATTGGGCAGATCATTTAAAGGACAAGCTGGATGAGATGATGGACATAACGCTTCAGGATAATGTGAAGGCGCGCATTCAAAACCCTGATGGGTCATATAGCCCTATTGACAGGGAGGGTGAGCGCTATGAATCCCAAGTTGTATTTCATAAAATGGCCAAGCGTATCGCGAGGGAAAAAAAAGAAGCCCTCATGCAAATGCGTTCTTAAACCAGATGTTTTATATGCTGAAAAATAGGAGACCCATATGTGGAAAAACATATATGGGTCTCTTCAATGGTTAATACAAGTAAACTTTTGTGTAGTTTTGTCATCATTTTGTTACTCTATGTATAATATATGACGAAATGGTTATGATTTGTTTACAATAGCCCCGCATTAATTGCGGCTACAATTATGTGTGTGCTACTATGAGATAGAGATGTAGCAAGATTATATCAAGGAGGGCATTATGCTAGATTTATTTTCGAACCTGAATCCAGTGGCAACTGGAATTGTGGGAACTATTTTTTCAATTTTAATACTAACAGTTATACTCACATTCGTTATTAAAAGAAAGTACTCAACAATCATTCAGGACCTAGAGAGTCCTGAAAATAGAGCCAACGGTGTGTTCGCAGAACATGCACTGAACAAAATGGTTGATGACTACCATAAGGCTGTAGAAAACAATGTTGATGAAGTCAACACATATGCAATTATTGAAAAGCGTATGGCAAAGAGCTTCAGTGGATATGCTGTTGCAGAACGAATTGCATCAAGATCGATTTCCCTAATGGTTATTTTAGGTCTACTGGGTACATTCTATGGCTTAACACTCTCTATCGGAGAGATAGTTACCTTGCTGGGCTCAACAAAGGGCAGCATTGTAAATGATATGACACCAATTATTGATGGACTTATGAGTTCTCTTCAAGGCATGTCAGTTGCATTTGTAACGTCGCTTTGTGGTATTGGGGGGTCTATTATTGTAACTCTAATCAATATGGCATTCAGCATTCAAGCAACAAAAGACCATGTCTTTGTGTGTGCAGAAGAATACCTTGACCACTATGCTGGCAAAAAACGTGGTGGCGCAGTGGTTGCAGGTGCGTCTGTTGACCTTGGCCTAGACCAATTTGGCGACAAGCTAGAAGAAAACCTTAAAGAACTTACAAGCGCACTAAGCTACAAGCTCAGCACTGTGGCGACAGAAATGTCAAACACAGCTGAGTCCTTGAATGGTTCCATTGGTAAGTTTGATGAGAGCATTCAAACATTTGCGGAAAACACTAGAGATTTCTCAGAGTTTAATCATGACTTAAGATCAAATATTCAGCGTATGAATGTATCTTTTGATGACTTTTCAAACTCCATTAAATCAAGCACAAAAGAACTGAAAAACGGACATCAGGTCCTAAGCAACACCCTTGAGGTTATTGGTAAAGAAAGAACAAAATAGGAGGTAAGCCATGGCCAAGTACAGAAGACGACGTGGCACTGTAGAGGTGGAACAGGAAAATTTCTGGCCAGCTTTTACAGACATCATGTCAACCATTGCGCTGATCCTCTTTTTCCTCATACTCATTTCTTATTTAAGTAACATTATTGTCAGTAAGGATTTAGACCTTAAAAAGAAAGAGCTTGCAGAAGCAAAAGCGGAAATTACAAGCGCCCAGGACAGACTAGACTTATTGCTTGACCAAGTTGAAGAAACAAAAGCAGAAGTTGAAAGAGGTCAGCAGGCCCTTAAATTGTCTGAAGATGAAATAGAAAAACAAAAAGAAATCATAGCCAATTCCAATAAAGAACTTGGTGATTTAAGAGATAAGCTTCACGGCATTGCTGTTCTAAGACTTGACGTCCTAGACAAGGTAAAGGTCTCTATGGAAGATAGCCTAGAAGCCAGCAATGTGAATGGTAAGGACCTTGTTAGGATTTCTGACACAGGAAATATCATCATTAATGAAGGCTTTGTATTTGACACGGATTCATACAAGGTAAAGGAAGAGGGTAAGGTGCTTCTTGATAAACTGGCCCTAGCCTTTGAAAATGTCCTTTCAGATGATGAGGTTCGTGGCTTTATTGATGCCATTGCCATTCAGGGTCACACCGATGAAAGAGGCAGCAGCTCTTATAATAGAGAACTATCTGCCAACCGTGCCGCAGCTGTTGTAAATTACCTTCTATCTTCCAATGAAACCCTTGAAGAAGAATATGGAGCTTACTTCACAGCCAGCGCCTACTCAGAGTACCGTCCTGTTGACCCAGGCACGTCAGAAGAAGCTTATGCAAAGAACAGACGTATTGAAATTTCTATGATCTTAAGAGATGCTCAGATTCAAGATGTGATCAACAATTATCTTGAAGATTCCATTGGCATTTTTGAAGAGTAAGACTTAGTCCCTCAAACGCAAGTTTATAGCATATCAAAGCCCCTGTATCCAGTTTGGATGCGGGGGCTTTTTACATCAATTTAATAGTAAGGGGAGGGTTTATACATATGAGGTTTGCCCTACAATCAAGAAGTCAGCTTTTTTTATTCTACAAAAAAGATAGAAAGCCTTGACCCTAACGTTGCGTTAGGGTGTATCATAAAGATGAGCTCAAATAAATGATCATTTTTAAGGAGGGTATACCATGGAATACACGGTCAAGGCACTTGCTGACATAGCCCAAGTTACAGTTCGTACTCTACACCACTATGACAAGATTGGCCTGCTTAAACCCAATCATGTGAATGCATCAAATTATCGCATTTACACAGACCTTGAAGTGGAAAGGTTACAGCAAATTCTCTTTTTTAGAGAGTTGGACTTTAGTTTGGAAGAAATAAAGAAGATACTGGACAGTCCAGCGTATGACAAAGTCAGTGCCCTACAATCTCACCGTGACCTCCTTGAAAAAAAGAAGGCCAGACTGGATATTTTAATAAACACAATAGATAAATCCATAGAGGAAAGCAGAGGTGGCATTAAAATGAATGCAAAGCAGAAATTTGAGGGGCTAAGTAAAGAAACTTTACAAGCTTATAAGGAAGAAGCCAAGAAAAAATGGGGCAAAGAAATCGTTGAAACATCAGAAGCCAACATGAGAAAGAACAATCTTACAGAAGAAGATTTGCAAAAAAGACTTGAAGAAATATTCACGACTTTTGCAGAACTAATGCAGAGGCAAGAAAGATATCTGACAAAATAAAATAGATGAAGGTGTAATTGGAAGGCGAATTGAAAGAAGAAATTGGAAAAGCTGTCGTGAGCCTGCAAGACTACATGAACCAGTTTTACACTTGTTCAGATGAAATGCTTTTAGGCCTTTCAGACATGTATGTCAACGATGAGCGGTTTTATAAAAACATCAGCCGTTTTGGAAAGAAACTGCCAGAGTTTATAAATGAGGCTGTAAAAAACCATGTAAAAGCCATGAAGGACGACATATAGTCTATTAGGAAAAAGTCATCCAAGGCAAATAGAGTACAAGGCAAGACCTATTTTTATCATTCTGGATTCTAATAAGCCCCCTGTCTCAATTGAGCGACTTGCTAAATTACAGATCTAATACCTTGC
>LQAG01000057.1_pt1 | contig 60297 bp, 74 predicted proteins | sample 1535801 | NCBI WGS metagenome assembly LQAG01 (sample SAMN04331584, study PRJNA305678) | bioreactor metagenome | isolation source: bioreactor_3 inoculated with Wadden Sea sediment 1st replicate of a... | place: Germany:Bremen
GAAAGTGTTTTTTCAGAATTAGGATATCCAGATTATAAATTAAATTTAAATAAATAAATAAAAAACATTAAAAAAAATAAACAACAGAATCGATTCCTGAAGAGCAAAAAGAAGAATTAACCGAAAAAAAGAAAAAAACTAAAAATTGAAGATATTGAAATATCAAAATATAAACCCTAAGTACACATTTGAAAACATTTGTTTCCGGTTCATCAAAATCAATTTGCGCATGCTGCAGCTCTAGCGGTATCAAATAATCCAGCAACCACTTACAACCCTCTTTTTATTTACGGGGGTGTCGGATTGGGAAAAACTCATATAATTCATGCTATTGGCAACAGCATAATGGAAAACAATAAAAATGTTAAAATTTGTTATTATTCTTCTGAAAAATTTACAAACGAATTAATAAATTCACTGCGTCATGCAAAAATGGAAGAATTCAGGAATAAATTCAGATCTATAGATATATTACTTATAGACGATATTCAGTTTATCGCTGGTAAAAAAAGTACTCAGGAAGAATTTTTTCACACATTTAATGCCCTGTACGAATCTCATAAACAAATTGTTGTAACATCGGATAAATTTCCAAAAGAAATTCCGGATCTTGAAGAGAGATTAAGATCCCGATTTGAATGGGGTCTCATTGCTGATATTCAGGCGCCAGATACAGAAACAAAGCAAGCTATTCTCAAAATGAAAGCGGATCAGAATAAAATAGATATTCCAGAAGAGGTCATCTATTTTTGGCCAACTCCATAACAAACAATGTTCGCGAGTTGGAGGGCTATCTCATCAGAATAGGTGCCTACGCAAGCCTCACTGCTACCCCTATTAACCTCCAAATGGCGAAAGACATATTAAAAGATATCCTCATTGAAGATAATAAAGAAGTGACCATCGAGAAAATTCAAAAGATTGTCGCTGAGCATTTCCAGTTAAAAATATCTGACTTAAAATCTTCTAAAAGATTGAAAAATCTAGTTTTTCCACGACAATTAGCTATGTATATATGTCGAAAAATGACCGATTTATCATACCCTGAAATAGGATCGAAATTTGGTGGAAAAGACCATTCGACCATTATCCATGCAATCAAAAAAATAGACAAAAAAATAAATGAAGACTTACATACACAAACCCTTGTGGAAAAGTTGATGGAAAAGATTGGGAATTAATTTAAAAAATTGTTAAAAACTCGAATTATTCGTTGTTTATCAACAAAAATGATAAACTGAGAACAATTAATTAACATGATAAAATAACTAAAATAAAACAAATAAATTTTAGTTATTTAAGAGGTTTTCAACGTTTCTACAGAGCCTACTAATACTGCTAATAAAATTATATATAAACAGATAGTCTATAGGCGCGGAGGATATATGGAATTCAAAGATCAAAAAAGATGTATTTTTAAAGGCATTGACAAAGGTCCAAGGCATAATTGAGAAAAAGCACACACTGCCTATCCTGGCCAATGTTCTGATTGAGGCAAACAATGGTGAAATAACTTTCATAGCCACCGATCTGGAAGTTGGTTTAAGAACAAAATATAAAGCCGATGTCATCAAAGAAGGTAAAATTACGCTTTCAGCAAAAAAATTATTTGAAATAATTAAAGAATTGCCAGATCAGGATATCTTTTTCAGTTCCAAAAATAATTTTTGGGTGGAAATAAAATGTGGAAAATCCGTTTTCAATCTTGTTGGCCTTTCACCAGATGAATTTCCTAAAATTTCCTGAATTTAAAACTGATGTTAACAATATAGATAAAAAATTTAAATAAGTGAGATGATTGAAAAAAACTATTCTTTTCAAATTTCAAATGATGAAAACAAAATTCAATCTAACTGGTATTTATATTAAATATGATAATGAAAATAAAAATTTAATATTTGTTTCAACAGATGGACATAGACTTTCACTTATAAAAAAAATCTATTAACGAACAATTAGTTGGTAAATTTATTGATGGTTTTATCTTACCCAAAAAAAGGAATTATTGAATTAAAAAAGACTATTAGAAAGTATAGAAGGTAATATTAATCTAGGAATATCAGATAATAATTTTTCGATAAGTACAGAAGATATTACTCTTATAATGAGAATGGTTGATGGTGAATTTCCTGATTATAATAGAGTAATTCCAGAGCAAGGAAAAAATATAGCTATTATAGATAGAGACATGTTTTTTCATTCTTTAAGAAGGATATCTGTTCTGTCAAAATGAAAAAATCAAAAAGGTGTTAAAATTAAAATTGGAAAAACGACTTAATGACACTAACATCATCAAACCCAGACCTTGGTGATGCAAAAGAAGAGATTGATATTAATTATGATGGAGATGAAATTTCTATAGGATTCAATGCACGATATATAATAGATATACTACAAGCTATTAAAGATAATAATATTATTATTAATTTAAAGGACAATATATCTCCTGGACGCATTAATCCTGAAAATGATGAAAACTACTTATCTGTAATTATGCCGATGAGATTATAGAATCTCAAATGTATCTTGAAAATATAATAATAAAAAAATTTTAGGAATATTGATCATTGTAATTTGGATGTTAGTAAAAAATTAAATATTATTATAGGAAAAAATGCCCAGGGGAAAAACAAATTTTTTAGAATCAATTTATTATTCTAATTTTTATAAAAAGTTTTAGAAACAAAAAATAATAAGAATCTTATAGGTATAAATAAAGATTTTTTTAGTCTTGATCTTTTATTGAAAAACAATAAAGTTTTAAATAATTTAAAATTAACTTTAAACAAGAAAAAATGAAAAAAACATTTTAATTTAATAATAAAAAGCCAGATTCTATAAATATATATAATATTATAAATGTTATTATATATTATCCTTCAGAAATTAATTTATTACTTATTTATCCATCTTATAGAAGAAATTTAATAGATAGATCGATTTTTTTTATAGAAAAAACTATATTAATATAATTAAAAAATATAATAAAATACTAAAACAAAGAAATAATTTTTTAAAAATACTAATAAAAATGATTTTGACCCTTGGATTGATCAACTTATAAATATTTCTAAAATTATTATAAATAAAAGAATTTCCTATATTAATAGGATAAATAATAAGCTTAATTATTTATATAACTCAAATGAAATAGAAGAAAATTATAGAATAGATTATAAGTATAATGAAAAAGAAGATATTTCGATTATTTTATATGATAAGTATAAAAAATTAAAAGAAAATGAATTTAGATTTGGACATACGCTTTTTGGACCTCATGTAGATGATTTTAATTTTTATATAAACAATAAAAACATAAAAAAACTATTCATCTGAAGGTCAAAAAAAATATTTATTACTTAATTTTAAATATGCCCAACTACTCGATTATAAAGATATATATGATGATTATCCTATAATTCTTTATGATGATTATTCAAGCGAACTAGATATCGAAAGACAAAAAATTTATTTCAATAAGATTTTTGATAAATCTGGGCAGATATTTCTTACATCAACAAAACCGATAGAAAATCTACCGTCTGATCATCATCTTATTAATATTGAAGATGGTATAATGTCTGATTTTTAAACTTAAGAGGTACTATGTCGGAAGAAAAAAATTACGGTGCAGATAGTATACAGGTTCTGGAAGGTTTGGAAGCTGTCAGAAAACGGCCAGCAATGTATATCGGCTCAACCTCAGTTCAAGGATTACACCACCTTGTTTACGAGGTTGTCGATAATGCAATTGATGAAGCTTTAGCTGGCTATTGTGACGAAGTCAATGTAACGATCCATGAAGACAATTCCGTTACGGTAGAGGACAATGGTCGTGGCATTCCAGTTGAAATGCATGCATCACAGAATAAATCTGCTGCTGAAGTTGTCATGACTGTCCTCCACGCTGGCGGCAAATTTGATGATCAGGGAGAAGGTGCCTATAAAGTTTCCGGTGGTCTTCATGGTGTTGGCGTCTCGGTCGTTAATGCCCTGTCGAGTAAACTCGACCTTGAAATTAGAAGGGACGGTAAAATTCATCGTCAAAGTTACGTAAGAGGCGTTCCCTTAGCTCCCCTGTCTGTTGAAGGTGATACCATCAAGCGTGGTACAAAAGTTACATTCTGGCCAGATGCCGATATTTTTGAAACTTCAGATTTTTCTTTTGAAACACTTTCTCAAAGATTGCGAGAACTTGCCTTTCTAAATGCCGGCGTAAAAATTAATATTGCCGACACGAGGAGTGAAAAGAAACATGAATTCATTTACGAAGGGGAATTCGCTCCTTCGTTGATATCTCACAGGGCTAAAAGTGCACTCCATTCAGAACCTATCTATTTCACGGGCAGAAGGAAGGGGTGGAGATAGAAATTGCCATTCAGTATAACGATGGTTACGATGAAAAAATATTTACCTTTGCAAATAATATCAATACCCACGAAGGAGGAACCCATTTGAGTGGGTTCAGAGCTGCTTTGACTCGTACCATGAACGCTTACGCTGGTGCCAACAACCTGTTGAAAAATGTCAAAGTTGCAATATCCGGAGATGACATGCGAGAAGGCATTGCAGCTGTTATCTCTGTTAAGTTGTCCGATCCTCAGTTTGAAGGACAGACAAAACCAAGCTGGGTAATTCAGAGATAAAAGGCTATGTCGAAACTTTAATGAACGATAAGCTTTCTACATTCCTTGAAGAAAATCCTGCTGTCGCTAAAAAAATCCTGGAAAAAGGAATCGAAGCCGCCCGTGCTCGAGAAGCCGCTCGTAAGGCTCGTGATCTGACTCGCCGCAAAGGGGCCTTGGAAGGTTTGTCTTTACCGGGGAAATTAGCAGATTGTCAGGAAAAGATCCTGCCCTGTGTGAAATTTACCTGGTCGAGGGTGATTCCGCCGGGGGTAGCGCCAAACAAGGCCGTGATCGTCGCTTTCAGGCCATTCTACCGCTGAAAGGTAAAATTCTGAACGTTGAAAAGGCGCGTTTTGACAAGTTGCTGACATCGAATGAGATTCGAACCCTTATTACCGCCATGGGTACCGGAATAGGTAAAGATGATTTTGATGTCTCCAAGCTGCGCTATCATCGCATTATTGTCATGACCGATGCCGATGTCGACGGTTCGCACATCAGGACCTTGCTGTTGACTTTTTTCTTCAGACAAATGCCTGAAATCGTTGAACGTGGTCACCTCTATATAGCTCAACCACCTCTTTTCAAGGCAAAACGGGGAAAGCGTGAGATTTATCTGAAAGATGAAGATGCCCTGCTTGATTACCTTCTTGATGTTGGTACGGAAGGTATTGCTCTGGAAATGGAAGAAGGAAAGAAAGTCCTGCGCGGGAAGCAGATTATTCCGACCTTAAGAAATATTATCGAATATAATCAGTATTTTGAAAAAATTGTTAATAGGGGAGTTCCCGCTGAAATATTGAAAATTTTCCTTAAAGGAAAAATCAGAAACGGCTATGCCGACAAGGCCAACCTTGAACCTCTGGCCGAGCAATTACGTCAGCACGAACCTAATGCCAAGTATGAGGTTTTTGAGGATCCGGATAGAATTCTGATAACCTTTGGTAATCTGCATGCCCGCATCGATCGCCAGACGGTTGAAATTCTTTCTTCGCACGAATATAAACTACTGCTTCAGGCCTACCGTCAGGTTGAAGATATATGCCTTAAAGATCCACTATTTATAACCAATGAAGGCAAGGAAGATATTGAAATAACCGACCGTCAGGAACTGCTTGACACCCTCCTGGCCCGAGCGAAAAAGGGCCAGTATATCCAGCGTTATAAAGGGTTGGGTGAGATGAATCCCGATCAGCTGTGGGAAACCACCATGGATCCGGATAAACGGATTCTGCTCCAGGTGACCATTGAGGATGCCGTTAGAGCGGATGAAATATTTACGGTTCTCATGGGAGACCAGGTTGAACCGAGACGTGAATTTATCGAAATGAATGCCTTGAATGTCGCTAACCTGGATGTTTAAAACAGTTAAAGCGGTCTTTCTCAAGGAGGGACCCGGAGGTATAAATGCTGTCTGAGCAGAATAAAGTAACAGTCAATATTGAAGATGAAATGCGCAAGTCCTACATGGACTACGCCATGAGTGTCATTGTTGGACGGGCTTTGCCCGATGTGCGTGACGGGCTCAAACCCGTTCACCGCAGAATCCTGTTTGCCATGCATGATCTCGGCAATGATTTCAACAAACCCTATAAAAAATCGGCCCGTGTTGTTGGTGATGTTATCGGTAAGTATCACCCTCATGGTGATACAGCTGTTTATGACACGATCGTTCGTCTGGCCCAGGATTTTTCCATGCGCCACCCGCTGGTTGACGGTCAGGGTAACTTCGGATCGATCGACGGTGATTCCGCTGCTGCCATGCGATATACGGAAATTCGCATGGATAAGCTGTCGCACGAGCTGTTGGCTGATATAGAAAAAGAAACTGTTGATTTCGGACCTAACTACGATGATTCCCTTGAGGAGCCATTGGTTCTTCCCTGTCGTTTCCCTAATCTGCTGGTCAACGGATCTGAAGGCATCGCCGTTGGCATGGCGACAAAAATACCGCCGCATAACCTCGGTGAAGTTATTGATGGCTTAATCACACTGATTGACGATCCCCGTATCGGTCTGGATGAACTGATCGAAAAAATTCCAGGCCCCGATTTTCCGACCGCAGGTTTTATAAATGGCAGGATGGTATTCGACAGGCTTATGAAACGGGTCGCGGTATTATACAGATGCGAGCGCGGGCCATGGTTGAAGTTGATCGACGCAGTGGCCGCGAAGCGATCATCATCAATGAAATTCCCTACCAGGTCAACAAGGCAAGGTTGATCGAGAAAATTGCTGAACTGGTTAAAAATAAGAAGATAGAAGGTATTTCTGATCTGCGTGACGAGTCTGATCGTGATGGAATGCGGATTGTTATAGAACTGAAGCGGGACATGGTTCCCGGAGTTATTCTCAATCAGCTCTACAAAATGACCGCAATGCAGTCATCCTTTGGCATCATTATGCTGGCCATTGTTTCCGGTCAACCTAAGATTCTCACACTGCGGGAAGTGCTAGACAGCTTTATTGATCACCGACGCGAAATTGTAACTCGGCGCTGTGTTTTGAGCTGAAAAAGCGGAAGCGCGCGCTCATATTTTGCAGGGACTGAAACTGGCGTTGGATAATCTTGACGAAGTTATTCAGATTATCAAAAGCAGCGCAACTCCTGCTGAAGCCAAAAGGGGATTGATTGAACGTTTCCTCTTTTCGGATATTCAAGCACAAGCCATCCTTGATATGCGTCTGCACCGTCTGACCGGTCTCGAACAGAGTAAGATCATTGATGAGCTGGAGCAGATTCTGGCTCAGATTGCACGTTTGAAGGAAATTCTTGCCAGCGAAATCGAGATTTTAAAAATTATCAAGACGGAGTTGATTGAGCTGAAGGAAAAATTTGCCAATCCGCGTCGGACCGAAATCATTGATAGAACTGCTGATTTGACTCTGGAAGATATGATTGTCGAAGAGGATATGGTTGTTACCGTGACCCATGGTGGTTATATCAAACGGAATGCCGTGTCTCTTTATCGCGCCCAGCGGCGTGGAGGTAAAGGAAAAACCGGAGTAAAACCAAAGGAAGAAGATTTTGTTGAAAATCTTTTTATCGCTTCGACTCATTCTTACGTTCTGATTTTTACCGATAAAGGCAAGCTTTACTGGCTCAAGGTGCATGAAATTCCTCAAGGAGGCCGGGCATCCCGCGGTAAAGCGATCGTTAATCTGCTGCAACTGGCATCGGATGAAAAGGTGACGACCATCTTACCAGTTAAGGAATTCGAAGAAGGTAAGTTTATCGTTACGGCAACAGCACGAGGGATCATCAAGAAAACTGATCTGATGGCTTACTCCAATCCACGCGCCGGTGGTATTATCGCCTTGACAATTGATGAAGGTGACAGCCTTATCGAAGCGCGACTGACCGATGGTAAACGTGATCTTCTTCTGGCCAGTCGTAACGGAAAATCAATCCGTTTCCCCGAAACCGATGTGCGTTCAATGGGTCGACCTGCTCGTGGTGTAAGAGGGATGACCCTTGAGGGGGATGATGTTGTCATAGGTCTGCAGTCTGTGACCGACAACACCGCCCTCGCTCTGGTAACCATCACCGAAAACGGTTATGGAAAACGAACCGATATCGGCGAGTATCGCGTTCAGAGTCGTGGCGGTAAAGGGATTATTACAATTAAAACAAGCGAGCGTAACGGACGTGTTGTCGCTATCAAGATGGTTGATGACGAGTCCGATCTCATGTTTATCACTGATCGTGGTAAGTTGTTGAGAACCCAGGTGAAAAATATCCGCGCCATCGGCAGGAACACCCAAGGGGTCAGGATGATGGTTCTGGAAGACGATGAGCTTATCGTTTCAGTTGCTAAACTGGCAGAGAAGGACAACGTTGATGGAACTGGATCAGTTGAAGAAGCAGTTGAAGCAGGAACTGAAGAACCAGGAAACCAGGAAAGAATAAAAAAAAAACCGGGAAAAAAAATCTGTTTCATTGTTCTTTTTGTTGTTTTGGGACTGTTGGCCGCAATTTATCCACTTTATCAACAGTACGAGTTAACTGTTCCACAACGTATACTGGCAAAAGGGATCAAAAAAGAAAGCTTGGGAGAACTTGATGTTGCAGATCAAATTTATCGTCATTTAATACAAAGCAAAAAAGGTACGGAAGAGGGAGCTTCAGCCCTCTTCCGGTTAGCTCGAATGCAGCAGTATGATTATCAGAACGAGCGACAGGCGCTGCTGTTCTATCTGCAATTGGAAAAGGATTATCCCGATAATCCTCTAGTCCATTCTGCTCGTGAAGAATCAGCCAGAATTGTCAAGTATGGCTTGCGCGATTATTCCCAGGCGATCGGTTTTTACCAGCGTCTTTTGACCTCAGAAAAAGGGACACTGGATCGTTATCTCTATGAAATAGCTGATTGCTATTTTCGTCTTGAAAATTACTCCCAGTCACGGATTGAACTGGAAACCCTGATCGACAGTTTCCCTCAGAGTGAACTTATTGCCGATGCGCTCTATCGCAGAGGAAATCTTCTAGTTCTTGAAAAACGGACGAAAGAAGCAAGACAGAACTGGTTAAAGCTGATAGAAATGTATCCTCAGAGCCATTATCGACCACAAGCGGAATTGAATCTGGCAAAACTTCTGGAAGAAGAAGATTACCTGGTTGAGGCGCTGAATATGTATCAGAAACTGGATAATTTTCCTCGACCGGCTATGCTGGAAGAAAAAATAGAATCTTTGAAAAGCGTATTGAGGCTAAGAAAAGGCTATTTAATGAAAACTCATATTGGAGTTGTTGGGGCAGGAAGTTGGGAACAACCCTGGCTAATCTTTTAGCTCGTAAAATCTTTCGGCGACACTGTGGTGCTATGAGAAAGACCTGGCTGCCCGCATGCAGACAAACAGAATTAATGATATTTATTTGCCCGATATTAATCTTTCAGAAAAACTTGAAGTGACCGTTTCACTGGAACAATGTTGTCGCAATAAAGAATTGATTCTTTTTGTCTCTCCGTCTCAGGTGACACGTCAGGTTCTTACACAGGCACTGAGCTTTATCGATACCAAGACAATTATTGCATCTGCATCAAAAGGAATTGAAAATGACAGTCTGATGCTTCTGTCACAGGTTTTTGAAGAAATATTACCGCAAAAAATGCACGCGCAACTTTGGTTTTTTGTCTGGACCTTCATTTGCCCGAGAGGTCAGTCTCAATATGCCAACAGCCGTGGTTGCGGCAGCTAAAAATCAACGGTCGCCCAACAGATACAGAATGTTTTCAGTACGCCGCAGTTTCGGGTTTATACACACGACGATATTATCGGCGTAGAACTGGGGGGGGCAATGAAAAACGTTATTGCGCTTGCTGCGGGGGTGTCGGATGGACTCGGTTTCGGCTATAACACCAGAGCAGCTTTGATAACCCGGGGGCTGGTGGAAATGACCCGAATAGGGCTTAAACTGGGGGGGAAGGCAGAGACCTTCGCCGGTTTGGCAGGCATGGGTGACCTCGTTCTGACCTGTACAGGAGACCTGTCGCGTAACCGAAGTGTCGGGATTGAACTGGGTAAAGGTCGCAAGATCAATGAAATACTTGATGGTATGCAGATGGTTGCTGAAGGTGTAAAGACCACGTTGTCAGCTTATCAGTTAGCTGAAAAATTGGGTGTTGAAGTTCCTATCATTGAGCAGATGTATCTTATTCTTTATCGAGATAAAGATCCGCGTCAGGCTGTAACTGATCTTATGATGCGTGATCTTAAGTCAGAAGCGATCTGAAACCGAACCGTTGGAGAGCGGAAATGAAAATATGATTGTACTTTTCATGCCTGTTTTATTTCTTGGATCTATTGCACAGGCCGGTCAAAAGGTTGAAATGATAACCTCTCTCGGCACAAATTGAAATTGAACTGAACAGTGAAAAAGCACCCGTATCGGTGAAAAATTTTCTTGAGTATATCGATCAGGAATACTATGACGGTACTATTTTTCATCGTGTTATCAAGGGCTTCATGATTCAGGGTGGAGGTTTTGATCAGAACGAACAGCGAAAAATAACGATGAAGCCTATTAAAAATGAAGCAGATAATGGTTTGAAAAATAATAAAGGCACAATCGCTATGGCGAGAACCAGTGTGATTGATAGTGCGACCAGCCAGTTTTTATTAATCTGGTCGATAACGATTTCCTTAATCACCGTGGAAAAACAACGAGAGGATATGGCTACGCTGTTTTTGGGCAGGTGACCAAAGGAATGGATGTGGTCGAAAAAATCGGCAGCATGCGTACTGTCGCCAAGAATGCCAACTTCAGCAACCTTCCTGAACCAGAGGTTATCATTGAAAAAGTTCGAAGGATAGACTGATAATCACAGAATATCTGACAACTTGAGTAGTGTTCAGGACAACGGACCAGCTATGACGACTTTCCGGGTCATGACCTATCATATCAACGGTGCCAGAAATGCCAATGGCGATCTGGCACCAGAATCAAGTGCGGCAATTATCCGGGCTCAGCAGCCCGATCTGATTCTGCTGCAGGAGATAGGTTCGTCGATCGGAATAAGCTCTCTCAATCAACTGGCTGACAGGGTCGGCCTTAAGCCATATGGTTCCGATGCTGAAGGAAGTTGTGCTTTTCTGGCGCGCGACCCTTTGACCAATATCCACAATATTCCTCTCGGTTATGGTTGCCGTTGCGTCAGAGCGGATTTTGAACGCAACAATCAGCGCATCCATCTGTTTAACCTGACCCTCTCTATCGATCCTTGGCAAAGAAATCAGCAAATCAGGATTCTGCTCAGCGAGCAACTGTTGAATAACCCTGCCCTGCCCTGTCCAGCTATCATCTCCGGTGACTTTGGACTGCCCTTCTGGGGGGAAGGACTGGCTCAGGTGAATGCCCAGCTCAGACGAGCCCGTTATCCGCTTTGGCGGGCAACATACCCGGCCAAGGTTCCGATCTGGGGACGGGACAGAATCTATTTTAAAGGCGCCATCAGAGCTCTTGCGGGGAGTGTGATCAGAACTGTCGAAGCGAGAAAGGCATCGACCCATCTTCCCTTGGTGTTGACGGTCGAAACCAGCGATACGAGGGAAATTTTGAAAATCAGAAAGGTAAGCAGGGTTTCAACCAAACATCCGAACCCTGTTTGTGGATAAGTTGATTAACCTGTGGATAATTTTTTGTGGCTGATTTTTCAGAAGAGTAAAAGAGACTTTTTTGTCGTGAGCCTTGGACGGAGTTGCATCCATCAATCCATTGTGAACAAATTTCATATTTTGATGATTCACTTTTGAATTCATTTCTTTTCAGGGGGAACGACCTTAATGGAGCGATGTCTTATTATACCCGAGAGAAAAGCTAAACAACCCTGCAAATAAAGAAGGAGCCCTGCAACCATTATGGTTGCAGGGCCCTTTTGGTATACCCTCAGTGACGGTTCCCGTTGGTACGGGAAGGGTCAAATACTATACTTTTTGTACGTTTGCCGATTGTGGGCCTTTATCGCCCTGGATGACGTCAAAAGTGACTCGATCCCCCTCAGCCAGAGATTTGAAGCCCTCAGACTGGATTGCTGAAAAGTGAACAAAACATCAGGACCATTGTCCTGCTCAATAAAACCAAAACCTTTTGAATCGTTAAACCACTTTACTGTACCTTCTGCCATGCTTTTACTCCTTATAAGCTTTACGAGGGCTACCGAGACACGATATTCCGCTTCTAGCACAGGCAAAATTTAAAAACAACGTTATTTTATTGATTAGCACCATGTTTTTCATGCTAAAAGGTTTCAGAGGGCTGTTTTTAACTGTTTATAGCAATTCCTCACACAATTCTAACAATAGCGGACGATTCTGGCGTATCTATTGAATCTCCACGTTTGAGGGTTTTATGAGTGAGCAAAAAAACGTATTCTGGTGGTAGAAGATGAAGAGGATATACTTGCCCTGTTGCATTTCAATCTGATCAAGGTTGGTTATGATGTTGAATGCGCTGCCTGTGGTGAAGAAGCACTGAACAAAGTTAAAGAAAACAGTCCTGATCTCATTCTGCTTGACCTGATGCTTCCTGGTATCGATGGACTGGAAATATGTCGACGTTTACGCCAGGACGAAGCGACAGAAGCTGTTCCCGTCATAATGCTGACCGCTCGAGGAGAAGAAGGCGACATTGTGCGCGGTCTCGAGTTGGGGCGGATGACTATGTCACTAAACCGTTCAGCATCAAGGTTCTGCTGGCCCGAATTCAGACTGTGCTGAAACGTCGCAATGAAGAACGTCTGGGCGAAGGTCACGAAGAACTCTGTATCGGTGAACTGATGATACACAGCGGCCGCAATTCGGTTCAGGTGTCAGGTCAACCTGTTGAGCTGACATTTACAGAATTTCGAGTCCTGGTTGCTCTGGCCAGTCGGCCCGGCTGGGTTTTTACCCGCTACCAGATTGTTAACGCTGTGAGGGGAGAAGACTACGCCGTAACAGATAGGGCTGTCGATGTGCAGATCGCCGGTCTGAGGAAAAAACTGGGGGCTTGCGGACACTATATTGAAACAGTCCGGGGGGTTGGTTACCGTTTCAAGGAGCAGTTATGAAATCTCGCCGTCTGATCTGGCAACTCTACCCGACCTATCTGATACTGATTGTGCTGGTGCTGACCTGTCTGGGTTGGTATGTGTCGATAACACTACGCAGCTTTTATTACGATCGTACCGCCAAGGATTTACGCTCCCGGGGACAATTGATCAGTCAACAGTTACAAAATCGCTTTGATGTAACTCAACAGTTGCTGCTTTCACAGTTGGTTCGCCAGTTAGGAGAAAGCTCAGGAACCCGGATTACCGTTGTGCGCAAAGATGGTCTGGTTTTAGCTGATTCTCACGAAGATGCAGGCCGGATGGAAAACCACAGTCAACGACCTGAAATTGTTGCGGCGATCGATGATCGGGAGGGTCGATCTGTTCGTTTCAGTAATACCTTAGGGCAGACTTTGATGTACGTTGCTCTGCCCTATGAACAACAGGGCCAGATACTGGGAACTGTGAGAACTGCAATTTCCGTTTCAGATATTGACGATGCTCTGGCTACCATTTACTGGCGGTTGTTGGCCGGTGGAGTTTGATAGCACTGATAGCAGCTCCAATTTCGTGGATCCTATCACGCAAAATATGTCGTCCCCTTGAACTGATGACCACCGCTGCTCAAAAGTTTTCACAAGGAGAACTCGACGCGCCGATCATGGAAACTGGGACAGAAGAGGCCCATCGCCTCGCCCGTGCTCTGAATATGATGGCGCATGAACTGTCGGAACGTATCTATCGTGAAGTCGAACAGCGTGGTGAAATCGAAGCGATTCTTGGCTGTATGGTCGAGGGAATTATAGCGGTCGATAATGACGAACAGGTCATCCGCCTCAATGCCGCCGCAGCCAATCTGTTTGGCATTATGGTCTCCGGTCAACCGGGGCGGCCAATTCAAGAAGTCATCCGCCACGCTGAACTGCAACGCTTTGTCAGCCGTGCACTTTCTTCGCAAGAACCGCTCGAGGATGAATTGACCTTACTCGGCACGGAAAAACGTTATCTTCACATCCAGGCAGCTCCCTTGACCGGAAAGCTGAATGAAAGAATCGGAGTTTTGATCGTCCTTCACGACCTGACCCGTTTACGTCAGCTGGAATCGGTTCGACGTGATTTTGTCGCCAATGTTTCTCACGAGCTTAAAACGCCGATTACCGCCATTCGTGGTGCAGTTGAAACCCTGATAGATGAAGAAGAAACAGAATCACCTGAACAGCGCTTTCTGCAGATTATTTTCAAGCAGAGTGAACGGCTGAATGCGCTAGTCGAAGATCTGCTTGATTTATCGCGGATTGAGCAGGGGGTCAACGAAGGTGGCTGGGAGCTGAAGAGAGAAAGAATAGAGCCGGTTCTTCAAGGGGCAAAAAGTGCTTGCGAAAGCCTGCTTGTTCAACATCAGATTAATTTACAGATTGACTGTCCCGAGAGGCTTCAGGCCAGAATAAATTCAGCTCTTTTGGAACAAGCGGTCATTAATCTTCTCAGCAATGCGATTAAATACAGCGAAGAGGGGCAACTTGTCTCTATCAAGGCCTCTGAACTGGAAGACAAGGTATTGATTCAGGTCCAGGATTTTGGTTGTGGAATTGAGGAAAACATCTCCCCGCCTGTTTGAACGTTTTTATCGAATCGATTTGGCTCGTAGTCGTAGTCTGGGAGGAACAGGGCTGGGCCTGGCGATTGTCAAACATATCGCTTATGCTCATATGGGTGAAATTCAGGTGAACAGTAAACAGGGAGAGGGAAGTGTCTTTACCCTTGTCTTGCCAAAGATAAATACAATAAACAGCTGATTTATTTTTCCATAAAACCGTAAAAATGCCCGTATGGTATTCCACCATGCGGGCATTTTTTTGTAAGATGGTCAGAGATATATAAATACATAAATACTCTAATCACTGGAATTATGGTGAAAAAAAGGTAAATTTATGAAGATGACAACTTTTCAAGGAGGTCGTAATGTCCGGCAACTCATTTAACAGTCATAAAATCCTGAATGTTTCAGGCAAAAAGTATCACTATCACAGTTTGAAGGATGCCGCTGCTTCTGGTCTTGGGGAAAAGGTCGGTTTATTACCCTTCACCATAAAGGTGTTGCTGGAAAACCTTCTGCGCAAAGAAGATGGCACCGCTGTTACACGTCATGATATCGAAGCGGTTGCCAACTGGAGTCCAAATCAAGATCAGCCTGGTGAAATAGCCTATAGTCCGGCCAGAGTTCTGATGCAGGACTTCACCGGTGTTCCCGCTATCGTTGATCTTGCCGCCATGCGCGACGCAGTCGCTGATAAGGGAGGTGATCCAGCAAAAATCAATCCACAGATTCCTGTCGATCTGGTTATAGATCACTCGGTTATGGTTGATCAGTATGGTAATCCGGGGCTTTTGCTGCCAATGTTGAAAAAGAAATGGAGCGCAATCGTGAACGCTACGCCTTTTTGCGCTGGGGACAAAGGCATTTGATAGTTTTAGGGTCGTTCCGCCCGGCACCGGAATATGCCATCAGGTTAACCTGGAGTACCTGGCTCAAACGGTCTGGATTGCTGAAAAAGATGGTGAAACATGGGCCTACCCCGACACTCTTGTCGGTACCGACAGTCATACGACAATGATTAACGGCTTAGGTGTTCTCGGTTGGGGAGTTGGTGGAATTGAAGCCGAGGCGGCTATGCTGGGACAACCAATTTCAATGCTTATTCCTGAGGTTGTTGGCTTCCGTCTGAGTGGTGCTCTGGGTGAAGGGGTTACCGCGACAGATTTGGTTCTGACTGTAACTCAGATGCTGCGCGAACATGGTGTGGTAGGCAAGTTCGTCGAATTTTTCGGTGCCGGCCTTTCTCAACTGCCATTGGCCGACCGGGCGACAATCGCCAATATGGCTCCTGAATACGGGGCAACCTGCGGTTTCTTTCCGGTTGACCAGATTACCCTCGATTATCTTGCTCTTTCTGGCCGCAGCAAAGAAACCATAGCACTGGTTGAAGTTTACAGCAAAGAACAGGGCTTGTGGCGGACCGATGAATTGGCCGATCCCAATTACACTGCGGTACTTGACCTCGACCTCGCATCAGTAAAGCCAAGCTTGGCCGGACCAAAACGCCCTCAGGACAGAGTTTTATTGGAACATATGAGAACAGCAACTGAAAATGTTCTGCCGCAACAGGGGCGTGAGGACGCTATTCAGATTGAAGGCAGTTCAGACCAGTTAACCCACGGCGATGTCGTCATTGCGGCAATCACCTCCTGTACCAACACTTCTAATCCCGCGGTTATGATGGCGGCCGGATTGGTGGCTAAAAAAGCCGTAGAAAAGGGATTGAAGCAGAAATCCTGGGTTAAAACCTCCCTGGCTCCAGGATCAAAGGTTGTCACTGATTATCTGGCCAAGGCCGGTTTACAACCCTTCCTTGATCAGCTTGGTTTTAATGTTGTCGGATATGGTTGTACGACCTGTATTGGCAATTCCGGTCCTCTGTTTGGGCCAATAGCCAAAGCGATTGAAGAGGGTGATCTGTCCGTCTGCTCTGTTTTGTCTGGTAACCGAAATTTTGAAGGACGAATTCATGCTCAGACCAAGGCTAACTGGTTGGCATCGCCGCCACTGGTTGTTGCCTTTGCCCTGGCAGGAACAACCAGAATTGATTTAACCAGCGAAGCTATCGGTGAAGATCGTGAAGGTAAGCCGGTTTATTTGAAGGATATCTGGCCAAGTAATGCCGAAGTTGCCGAAATGGTTTCGCTGGTTAACGCACAGATGTTCCTCAAAGAGTACGCTGAAGTATTCAGTGGCGATGAGACCTGGCGCAGCTTGCCTGTTCCAGAGGGGCTCACTTACGCCTGGGATGATAAATCGACCTATATTCAGAAACCATCTTTCTTCGATAAGCTTTCGGTTAATAAAAAATACCCGGGTTTTAATCGGGCTCAAATACTGGCTCTGCTGGGAGACTCGATTACAACCGATCATATTTCCCCGGCCGGTTCAATCAAGTCCAGCAGTCCAGCCGGAATCTATCTGCAGGAGCAGGGGGTCGAAGAACGTAATTTCAACTCTTACGGCTCGCGACGCGGTAACCATGAGGTGATGGTGCGTGGGACCTTTGCCAACATTCGTCTACGTAACCAGATGTTGCCCGGTACAGAAGGTGGGGTGACCAGACATATTCCGAGTGGCGAAGAACTGAGTATTTTTGATGCTTCAAGGCGCTATCTGGCTGATAAAAAACCGTTGGTTGTCGTCTCGGGAAAAGAATACGGAACCGGGTCAAGCCGCGATTGGGCGGCTAAAGGAACCCTTTTACTCGGCATTAAGGCGGTGATTGCCCAAAGTTATGAACGAATTCACCGCTCCAACCTGGTCGGTATGGGAGTTCTTCCACTGCAGTTTCAAAATGGAGACAGTGCTGAAAGTCTTGGACTGGATGGAACTGAAAAAATCAGCTGTCCAGCTGTTGACGGTCTGACTGCTAAGCAGAATCTTACATTGACTATAGAACGGCTTGATGGTCGTCAAATGAAGGTCAAAGTCCTCTGCCGCCTTGATACTGATCAGGAGGTCGGTTATTTTGAAAGTGGCGGCATTCTGAATCATGTCCTGCTAAACCTGATGTAATTAAAGAGTATCCGAAAAAGAGCAGACAAAAAAGTCTGCTCTTTTTATAATATACTCATAAAAATATGGTTTTATGTCTGGAAATAAATAATTGGTCAGAGTCTTTACCCTGCTGAGGAGGATTCCTATGAATATGACCCAAATTAAAGAAATTGCCAGAAAAATGGAGTTAAACCTGGACGGATGAAAAAGCCGATTTGATTCGAGCAATCCAGTTGGCGGAAAAAATCCTCAGTGCTTCGGTACCGGTTATTTACAACACTGTGGAGAAGAGCGGTGTTTATGGCGGAAAGATTGCTATTAAATCAATTGTAATCGGGGGACTGGTCAGAAAACAAGAACAAGATTTTACAATTCAGTAAAATAAGAAGGGCTTTTCATCCGGTTGTTGTTGCCGGCCCGTTGTTTTTTTTCAGACACATATTATTTTTCGATAACGTCAATAGCCCAAACGATCACTCTCCCCTGCTTCACCGTCCAACTTACATTGTAATGGTCAAACAAAACCCCGTAACGACGGTCATCCTGCGGCTGCTTTTTATAAGCTGGCCGTGGATCAAGAGCCAGAGTTTCAGACAAGCTTTGTTTCAGTTGCGGCGATTTTTCAGAATAATTGTTCAGTTGCAGTTGCGCCTGAGCAGAAAAAACAACCTTCAACTGTTCTGGTGGATGACCGGCAAAACCACCCCGCGCATCAGGGATACTGTCACTATATGGGATATAGGGTTTGATATCTAAAACCGGGGTTTGTCGATCAGGTCGGGTCCTTCAACTTTGAGACTGATCTCTTTCCCCTTTATATCGATGTCGATCAGTTTGACAGCCGATAATCCAATAGGATTGGGGCGAAAAGGCGATCTGGATGAGTACACTCCAACACGCTGATTTCCTCCAAGCCGCGGTGGACGAACCGTTGGCTTCCAGCCTTGTTCAATATTCTGGTGAAAAATAAACAACAACCAGATGTGACTGAATCCTTCCAGTCCGCGAATCGCTTCAGCGGAACAGAAAGCGGAATTGAATTGAACTGAAGCAATGACAGATGGTGTTAATCCCGGTTGGCGTGGAGTACTGAACTTTTCACGGAAAGGACTGCATATCCGGGCGATCGGCTCCATTGAATAGTTCATGATTTCAACTCGTTTCCAGAACAGACTGTTGTTGATTGGCAATACTGCTGAACCAGACACCGCAGAAGACAAGTCCACAGGCAAACCACTGAGCTAAATTCAACTGCTCATCCAGGATAACCATGCCAAGAAAGACTCCAAAGACCGGTATCAAATTGACATAGCCAGCGGCCCGGCTGGCTGGAACCCGACTGACACTGAAATTGTAACAGCCATAGGCACCAAGGGTGATGAAGGTTCCAAGGTAGAGAACCGCCAGTCCGGAGCTGGTCTCCCAGGTTGTGATCATGCCAACTCCCGGCATCAACAGAAAAGGGAAAAAAAACAGGCTTCCTATAAAGGCCTGGCAGGCGGTTAAAAAAAAGCGGGGGATAACTGTGGGTCAGGTGCTTTAGTGAAACGGTATACACCGCGGCACAGACCATGGCCAGAAATTCAAAAAAATTACCGAGCAGAGGATTGGGCGCATTATTGCTGGCATCGCTGGCGAGGCTCAGCCAGCAGGCACCGATAATTGCAAGGGAAAAACCAATCAGTGTCTGACGACCTATATGCTCGCCAAGCCAGAACCAGGCTAAAATAGCAACCAGCAGGGGCAGCATGGCGGTAATCATGCCGGCTTGTGATGCACTGGTGCGTTTCAGGGCTTCGGCTTCAAGCAGAAAATAGAGACAGGGTTCGCAGGCAGCCATAATAGAAAGGTATTTTAAGTCCTTGAAGCGCCATTTGATTTTCATGAAGGAAGGGATGAAAACCAGAAACAACAGGCTGGCAATGACCATGCGGGCAAAGACAACCTGCATCGGGTGGTAACCACGAAAGGCAAGTTTCATCGCCACGAAAGAACTGGCCCAGAGCAACATGGCAATGATCAGGCTGATGGTTGGCAAAAGTCGGCGTGTTTTTTCAGTCACAATATCCCCAGAAAAAATGAAATCGATGTGTTAACGAGAGTGATCGATTTCAAAGTATGGATCAAAAGAGCTAAAGATAAGCCGAAGTGACAATTGATTCCAGAAAAATCAGTAAAGGGGGCGAATAGAATTTAAGCTGATTCTTTTATATAAAATCCCTGTTGCTAATCAATTGATGGCTCTGCAGCACAATTTCTTTAACGTTGTAGGGTTTGGGAAGATAAAGGTTGGCCCCCAAATCATAGCCCTTTTGTTTATCTTCTTGGGTCCCTAGAGCACTCAGTATGATAATGGGTGTGGTGTTGATCTTTGGGGCATGATGGGTACGAACCATATGACATATTTCCCAGCCATTCAGAAGAGGGATCATTATATCCAGTAAAATGAGATCTGGTATGTCGCGACCAATAACTCTGCAGGCTTCGAGACCATCTGTGGCTTTTAATGTATTGAAACCCTGTCTGCGTAAATTGAAATCTAATATTTCAGCCAGCGACTCCTCATCTTCGACAATCAGGATAGTTCCCGCTTTTTTAATAACTCTTTTATTGTTTTTATCAGTTCGGGAATATAGCTCCTGTCCGAAGGTTTTGCTCTGTAATTGCTTTGAGTCTCGCATCTGATTTTCTCCCTGTTATTCAATGACTTATTTTTGACTGGTCATTGTTAAGAACGGGTGAGAAAGTGATTAGGTTATTTGCCGGATCATCTTTTATGAACAACCCCAGGGAGCGGTTCAATGGATCTGCAGAAGAGTGGATTCTGTTCGAGATATCCTCAGCACCTATAGACTACGTATATATAGATAATTAGTTAGTAGTATTAGTAGTGCCTGTATAAAAGTTGATAAGTCTTTAAGTGTCTGTAAATGTTTATTTAAATTGGTTTTTGGGTTGTTGGTTAATTGTTTTTCAAATTCTTGTTTGTTGATAAAACAGAGAAATCGGTGTTTTGCACAAAATCTGCCAAAAAGTGACCATGTTTTTCCACTGAGTATTAAGTCGTGTCGTCTGTCCCTGGTGTTGCGGTTGGCAGTCTGCTTATCTGCATTTTAAAAATTGACAAAAAAAGCATGACTGATATGGTCTTAAATAAACAGACCGTTCGGTCTATAGGGGGCAGCTGTGACAAGAAAGGGTGAACAGACTCGTGAGCATATCCTGACCCAGGCCGGGATGTTGATGAAAAGTAAAGGATTTGCCGCGACGACCATTAATGAGCTACTGAAAATATCTGGAAAAACCAAGGGCAACCTCTATTTTCATTTTGCCGATAAGCAAGCTGTTGGTCTGGCAGTATTGAAACGTGAGCAGCAGTTGTTCAATGACTTTTTAGAGTGGAGCTTTGCCTGTCCTGACCCTGTTGAAGGGTTGAAAAATCATTTTAAGGGGGTGCTGGATAAAAATTGCCGGGAAGATTTTGTCGGTGCTTTTTTGTTTGGCAATATGGCTCTTGAAGCGAGTGACAGCATACCTGCCTTTTCCGCTATTGTGGATGAGATCTTCGATGAGTGGAAAAGAGCTTGGAGAGAGTTATAGCTGAAGCACAAAAAAAGATCAGATCGTCAATAACATCCCTGCAATAGAATTGGCAGAAATGATTGTTGCAACAATTGAGGGGGGGGATCATGCAAGCTCGTCTGAAGAAATCCGAGACTCCTTTGAGGATGACATTAAAAACGCTGAATTCTTTGCTAAGTGTTGATTGATAAAAACTTGAAAAAAGCCATTTTTTAAGTGTATTTCAATTTATGCGAGTGTTAAACCGGGCTGTGGATAACTTTGTTGATATAGTGGAAAAGTGGATAAAATCGATTTGAAAAAGAACAGCTCTAGGACCAATTTCAAAAAAATAAAGAGGTAAACTATGAAAGGTCGTGCATCCAGGATTGTTCTTCTGTTGACCGTTGCTGTTCTGGTCGTCTTCTTTTTTTACTTTTGATCTCGGCCGTTTTTTAACTCTGGATTATTTAAAAAGTCAACAACAAGCCTTTAACGACTACTATTTGCAAAACAGAACGTCGACACTACTGCTGTATTTCTGCATCTATGTTCTGGTGACTGCCCTGTCCTTGCCGGGAGCAGCAGTCATGACTCTGGCAGGCGGTGCTCTGTTCGGTCTCTGGACGGCACTGATTGTTGTCAGTTTGCCAGCAGTATTGGTGCGACAGTGGCATTTCTGGTTTCACGCTTCCTTTTACGTGACTGGGTTCAGGGGAAGTTTGGCGACAAACTTAAGGCCGTCAATGCCGGGGTGGAAAAGGAAGGAGCTTTTATCTGTTTTCATTACGGCTGGTGCCCATCTTTCCATTTTTTGTGATTAACCTGGTGATGGGCCTCACGCCTTTAAAGACAACCCTTTATTACATTGTCAGCCAGGTTGGCATGTTGCCCGGCACCATTGTATACGTCAATGCCGGAACTCAGATAGGACAGCTTGAGAGCGCAGGCGGTATCCTCTCTCCAGGACTTCTGTTGTCTTTTGCCTTGCTGGGTGTTTTTCCCCTTATCGGCAAAATAGTTGCGGTTTTTCAGGCCCGCAAAGTTTATGCGGGCTATGAAAACCGCAACACTTCGATTACAACCTGGTGGTTATCGGTGCCGGCAGTGCTGGGCTGGTCAGCTCCTATATTGCCGCGGCGGTCAGATCGAAAGTGGCTCTGATTGAAAAGCATAAAATGGGTGGTGACTGCCTTAACACCGGCTGTGTGCCGAGCAAGGCCCTGATCCGTAGTGCCAAGATACTGTCATATGCCCGGCGAGCTGAAGAGTTTGGTCTCGAAAAGATTGATTTGAAAGCAGATTTTGCGACCGTGATGGAGCGGGTCCAACAAAAGGTTGCCCAGGTTGAGCCGCACGATTCTGTCGAGCGTTACAGCAGCCTCGGGGTTGACGTCATAGAAGGTAGCGCTCGGGTTCATTCGCCATGGAGTGTTGAAGTTAACGGCAAGATATTGACCACCCGCAGTATCATTATCGCGACTGGTGCGGCACCCTTTGTGCCGCCGATCAAGGGATTGGATAAGATCGAATATCTGACATCAGACAATCTCTGGGAATTGCGCGAACTGCCTGAAAAGTTGGTGGTCCTTGGCGGTGGACCGATCGGCAGTGAGATGGCCCAGGCGTTTGCCCGTTTGGGCAGTCAGGTGGCGCAAGTTGAGATGGCCTCAAGAATCATGTTGCGAGAAGATCCTGAAGTCAGCGCCTATGTTGAAGAAAAGTTCAAAGCTGAAGGGATTCGTACTTTAACCGACCACAGGGCGCAGGAAGTGCGTGTCGAAGATGGGCAAAATTGGCTTATCTGCGACCACCAGGGCCAGGAGGTGAAGATTGAGTTTGATCGTCTGCTGGTTGCCGTCGGTCGCAAGGCCAATGTCCAAGGGTTTGGTCTGGAAGAGCTGGGAATAGAAACAGAGCGCGATGGAACTTTAAGTACCGATCCGTTACTGCGGACCAAGTATCCCAACATCTATTGTGCCGGGGATGTTGCCGGTCCTTATCAGTTTACCCATACCGCAGCCCATCAAGCCTGGTACGCGTCTGTCAATGCTCTGTTCGGACCGCTTAAAAGCTTCAAGGTTGATTACCGAGTCATTCCCTGGTGCACCTTTACCGATGCTGAAGTTGCCCGGGTCGGGATCAATGAAACTGAGGCGGTCGAACAGGGAGTTCCCTTTGAAGTAACCCGTTATGGTATCGAAGACCTCGATCGGGCGATCTGCGATAATGAGGATCACGGCTGGGTGAAAATCCTGACCCGCCGGGGACTGATAAGATTCTTGGTGTGACCATCGTTGGCCATCATGCTGGTGATCTGTTGGCTGAATATGTTCTGGCGATGAAATACAAGATCGGATTGAATAAAATTCTCGGGACGATCCATTCTTATCCCACCCTGGCGGAAATGAACAAGATGGCTGCCGGCGAATGGAAGCGCGCCCACACTCCAGACAAGCTGCTGGCCTGGGTTGAAAAGTATCATAACTGGCGCAGAGGTTAGCTGAAACGAGATCTCTGCTTTTTGTTGACGCTGTCTGTTGTTTGTCCCGGCAGTGCTATCGGCTGGTGAGGTGGATATGCTTGAGGAAACGGTTGAAAAGAGTGAGTCAGGACACTGTTTTACCGCGGCCATGGTTTTCAGCGATAAGGATCGGCAACGCGATGCAGATCGTTGTGTGATCCTTGATTTAAAAGAGAATATTATGACAACTCGGACTCCCTTCGCCCACATGTTTCTGAGCAACCCTTTCGCAGTCTGTCTTAATCGTCATCCGCTCCCGGATAAAGCAGGTCGGTGCATGTGATTCGCTTCACGTTTATGGTGGTCAAACGATTAATATCAATCTTACATAATTAAGAATATATTGTTATCATTTGTCTTAAAAAAGTGTTATGCCGCCTTTTCCCTTTCAAGAGTCGAAAAATAAGATAAAATGAGGTCGATTTTTTTATTCTGGAGGTGGGATGTGGCAAAGGCAAAAAAGCTGCTGATTACACTGTTTTTTATGTTTGTTTGTCTGGGTTCGTTGACCGCTTTTGCGGCCGAAAAGACCTATGTCCTCAGTTACAGTCCGGGTTCTCTTTTTCATCAACTGATCAGGGATCGGACTAAAGCTGTTTATGAAAAAGCAGGTTTGAAAGCTGAATTTATCCCTATCCCCCACATCCGCTCTCTCATGAATGCCAATCAGGGGTTGACCGATGGTGATGTCGGCCGCGTTCCCTCGATTGAGGAAAAGTATCTGAATCTGGTCAGGGTTGATGAAAAATCATTGACTTGAAGGGGGCCGTTTACACACTTGATCCCAATATTGTCCGTTATGATGACAACCTGCTTGATCGTTATCGGGTCGGATATGTTCTTGGGGTTCGTTGGCCTGAGAAAAAATGGCCGGCAGAAAGGCGACGACCGCCCATGATTATAATGCTCTGTTCGAGATGTTGTTGCAGGGGCGTGTCGATATCGTCCTGGCAACGGAGGCAAGTGCACGATCTATTCTATATCGAATGGGTGATAGGGCTCAAAAATCCGTAAACTTCAACCCTTTGTCTTTACTGCCCCTGTTTATCATTATCTTCATGTTAAAAACAAAAGCATTATACCCTTACTGGAAAAGGCGGCATTACAATTAAAAAATGAAAAGAGCCTGACCTTTTATACCGGAGTTAAAACTCCAATTTTTGAAATATTGGAAGCACGTCTGCAAGAAGCTTGTCAGCGTATCGGGTGGCAATGCAGAGTTCATCGTTTTGGCTCGTCTCAAAGGGCTTTGGTTTATGCCAACGAAAGTGGAGACGGTGATGCCCTGAGGGTACCTAATATCAAACAGATTGTTCCCGATATAACCGAAAATCTGATAAAGATCCCGGAATTTATTCTGGAGACAAGATTCATCGCTTACAGTTCCTCCGCAGAGTTCACCGTGGATGGTTATGATTCATTAAGTAATTACCATAAGGGTATCAGGAGCGGAATGAAAATACTGGAAGAAAACCTGGTCGGACCGTTAACGGTTCAGCCGGAGTCGATGCGACTGTTCAGACTTCTGGCCGAAAACGTCTTGATATTGTTATTGAGCACGAAGATATTGCGAAGTTTATTCTTACAAAGGTCAAACTGACCGACATTAAAGCCCTGTCGCCCCCGCTATTGGAGTTTTTGGGCTATACCTACATACATAAAAAACATAAAGCATTAGTTCCTGAACTGTCGGCCAGTCTTGCAGCAATGAAAATTGACGGCAGTTTCGAGAAAATCAAGTCTGAAACAATCCAACGCTTACTTGCAGATTGAGAGGATTGATTTGAAACAGCAGAGCATCAGCAGAATACTGAATACCCGGATAGCCCTGGTTGTCATCTGCGTTAATGTTTTCGTCTTCATTTTATTTTATTTTTTTTCTGTTCAGTTGGCGGAGCAAGAGTTTCAGCAGACTTTGAAGCAGCAGACTAATCATCTGGCGGGAACCTTCACCCAGCAACTCTGGTTGTTTGATCTTAATACCACGGAGCGCTTGGCCAATATGGCCTATGAATCACAACAGGTCAGCGGCTTGCGCTTGGTCGATCACGATGGGCAACTCCTTGTTGAGAAGGGAGACGTCAGCAGTGCGGCACCTTACTACCTGCAGCAGCGTTTGATTCATGACAGTGGAACAGATGTCGGGACATTGGAACTGGTCTATACCAATGTCGGCCAGGAAACTCAGAGAACTGACATTCTTATTTTCAGTATATCGATTGTCTGCACCACTATTTTCCTGACATTTGTGCTGATTTCACGGGTGATCAGCCGTTACCTGGTTCGGCCACTACAAGAACTTCAGCAAGGGATGGGGCTTCTGGGGGAGGACGGTTTGAGGTTTCAACATTAAGTGGGAAGACTTCTGAAATACAGGCAATTATTGATGATTTTAATGCCATGACGACCGCCTTGGCGCAGAGGGAGGACGAACGTAACCAGGCGGAAGAACAACAGCGAAAATTGGAAAATGAATTGCGTCAGAAGTATAAGATGGAAGCTGTCGGCTTAATGGCAGGTGGGATTGCCCATAACTTTAATAATAATCTGGCTATTATTCTGGGAAACTTGGAGTTGGCGCAACTCAAGGCTGGAGATGACGTGCGTATTGCCGACCATCTCAGGGATGCCAATATCGCCGTGCATCGTGCCCGTGATTTAACTAAACAGATCCTTACGTACAGTCGCCAGGGGGATTGGAGCATGCCCAGTTGAACCTGCGCTGATTGTGGCTGAGACAGTCAAGCTGTTGCGCTCAACTGTGCCGACCACCGTTAATCTTGAATGTCTGGTGCCGGAAAATCTTGTCGATGTGACAATTAATGGTGACTCATCACGTATTCAGGAAGCTTTGATCAATCTTACCAATAATGCAGTTCAGGCGATGGAAGAAGTTGGAAACCTGACGATTACCATGGAAAGGACGAGCCTGACGCACTCTGATATTCCGGTTCGCAGTCATTGTGCTCCCGGTCGTTATGTAAAGCTGAGCGTTAAGGATACCGGCTGCGGGATGTCGAAAGATGTTATAGAGAAAATTTTTGATCCCTTTTTCACAACCAAAGATGTCGATCAGGGAACTGGAATGGGATTGTCCACGGTTCAGGGGATCGTCGAGCAGCATAAAGGCTTTGTTCAGGTATCAAGTGAGCTTGGGGAGGGTTCTGTTTTTGAACTGTTTTTTCCTGAAACCGCAGCTGTTGACGAAGTACCATTGCTTAATGACGACGATGGTCTGCCGCGTGGTTCGGAGCGAATTCTTTTGTTGACGATGATGAATTACTGGCCGGCTTGGGGGAAATGTTGCTGACAAACCAGGGTTACCAGGTCGTCGCTGAGACCAGCAGCAAGGCAGCTCTGGAAATTTTCCAGAAGAATCCGGATCAGTTCGACCTGGTGATTACCGATCAAACCATGCCGCAGATGACAGGGCTGGAGATGATCAATAAGATGCGTCAGATTCGGGCTTCCATTCCGACGATTCTCTGTACCGGATACAGCAGCAAGGCTTCACCCGAGGAGCTGAAAAAGCAGAATGTTGGAGCTTTCTGTCTGAAACCACTCAAATTGTCTGATCTGGCTCAGGCGGTTCGCAGTGTGTTGGACAGCTTGCCGGTAAAATAGAATAATGACTTTGAGCGTCTGCATTCCCGTTCTAATCAAAGGCTAAACACTTCTTATCCTTTCCTTAATATGAGAGTAACTGTTTTGTACTAAAAACAGGCTGGCGACAATCGTGTCGTAAAAAACTGTCATAAAGGGAGGAAAAAATGTCGACAAAATGGAAAAAAGTCATTCGGGCAAGTGTTATTTCTGGTTGCCTGATGCTCGCTGCCGGGACGGCAATGGCCGATGGAAAATGGAGCAAGCACTGGGGAAAACACGACGATTACAACAGGGCTGAAAACATTATTATCATGATTCCTGACGGTTGTGACGAAACGGTCCAGACTGTTGCCCGGTGGTACAAGGGGAAGATCTTGAGGTCGACAAAATGCAGACCGGAACGGTTAAAGTCCATATGGCCAATTCGATCATTCCCGGCTCTGCAGCCGCTGCGACTGCCTTTGCAACAGGACACAAGACCACAGCACGATTTCTCAGTGTCGGTCCGCGTAAAGAAGATCTGTTAACCGGGACCAATCCTACGGTTGCCCCTTATGCACCGGTTGCAAGTATCCTTGAAGCCGCACAGCGAGCTGGAAAGGCGACCGGTATTGTGGCGACCAGCCGCGTGACTCATGCGACTCCGGCGGCCTTTGCATCCCACGTCCAGGACCGCGGGATGGACAACGATATCATGGAGCAGATGGTTTACAACAATGTTGATGTTGTCTTCGGTGGGGGTGCTCGTCACCTGATTCCTGTGGGGGAATCCTACACGACCAGCTTCGGCTCGATCTGGCATGGCAAGAGAAGCGATGGTGAGAACCTCATGGCCGTTTTGAAGGAGCGTGGTTATCAGTTTGTCGACAGCAGAACCGAAATGGAATCGATCACTTCGGGAAAGGTTTGGGGGCTGTTTGACGACAGCCACATGCAACCCGATATGGACCGTCAGTATTTTGCCGAACATGAACCTTCCCTGGCTGAAATGGTTGACAAGGCGATTAAAATTCTGTCACAGGATCCTGACGGTTTCCTGTTGATGGTCGAGGGATCCCAGGTTGACTGGGCCGGTCATAATAATGACGCCATCTACATGGTCAGGGATTTTATTGCTTTTGATGATGCTGTCAAAGTAGCCAACGATTTTGCGGAAGACGATGGCCGTACAATTGTTATGGCTTATCCCGACCATAACACCGGTGGAATGAAAATTGGTCACTACGACACTGCAATGGGGTATACGGAGACGAGAGTCGAAGATTTGGTCAATCCTCTGAACGGCATGAAAACAACTGCCAACGGTGTTGTCGCGATGATGGTCGATAACAGTGATGAAGCACTTAGGGCAAGTGTTCTGGAAAATTGGGGCATCTCCCTGAGCGACGAGGACTTACTGGAAATCCGGACCTATGCAAGGAGCCGCAGTCTCAGTTACGCTTTAGCCCATATCGTCAGTAAGAATTATACCGTGATCGGTTGGACCACCCACGGGCATACCGGCGAAACAGTTCCCCTGTGGATGGGGGGAAAACGAGCTCCCGAGCATGTCATCGACAATACCGAGCTGGCACAAATTGCTGCTGCTTCCATAGATGTTGACCTGAAAAAAACAACACGCAGGCTTTATGTTGACCTGTCGGATAGAACGAAAAACTATACCATTGATTATAACGATGCCAGCGGACCGGTGATCAAGGTGGCCGGGGCCATACTCCCGGTCAACAAGGATTATATGATCAAGGCCGGCCGGACCATTCGCTTACCGGGGATAACCGTTCTGGCAACTTGCGGTGATGACAACCCGGCAAATGACAAGGTTTATGTTTCTCGTCGGGCCCTGAAAAAGCTTGGCTTACGCTAAAAGAAAATGATACCTGTGCGGCTGTCGCGGGAGTGCGCATCTCCCCGACAGCCCTTATTGTTTCGTTGCGCTAGTCTGGGACTGACAGCCGCCAGTGAAAGTCATAGGCAAAAGCCTTCCTGAACGACAATCGGAGTGTTGCTCAATCAGTCATTGATCCACCAGTCGGTGAAAGTCAGCGGATAGATGAACTGACTGTCCAGATCATCTCTTTGGTGGGGGTAAGTCACTGTCCATAATCATCTCTACCGTTTTTGAAGAAATTCTTTTGATGTGATCTCTGTTTTAACAACGTCAACGTTGATGACTTCACCCGTATACTCGGCCGTGACTTTGAACCAGACAGTCCCGGAGCCAATATCCAGACCTTTGTCATTGAGTTGTTTCAACAGGACCTGACCATTGCAGTAAGTGTTCTGCATATCGAAAGCAAGGCTCGTCTTCGTGCGGTGTCCCTGGATGATTTCGATCCCCGGTACTATGGTCGGCACTGCCTGAAGACAGGTCTTCGGGTTGAAATCGTTCTCAGCGGAGATGAACGCGCAAGCCCCCAAGCCGAGCATGAAAATGAGCAGCCGAATGCGGTTTTGACGAATTGAGACAAGTGACACATCAAAGATTGATCTCCTTGTGTTCGGTCAGTGATTCACTCGATTCATGCTGTGCCAGCGCTCCATTTTTCCGGAGTCGACCGGTTTGCGACCATCGAAATAATGGCAGGCGCGATAATAGAGTAAATCCTCCTTCCAGAGCTTGAAGAACTGTGGATCCTGCTTCAGGCGTCGCAACAGCATTGACGGAGCGCTGCCAAGGGCCTGCAGAGGGCTGAACAGTTCGGATGGGTCGCGAAAACACTCCCAGTCGCAGCGGCGGCAATGGTCACGATCGCTGACGCGCTGAGTATCCAGATGGACAAATTCGCCCAGATCTTCATCGCCACGGTAACCGCAGGGATAGGCATGACCGTTGCGGCTGTCAACGAAGAAAAAGTCGAGTCCACCGCGGCAGGGGCTGGTCCGTTCAGCTTGTCCTCGGTACTGTTGTAAAGAGCGTGAATACTGCAGCGGGGGTGAATATACGGATTTTCCCTCGCTGGGTCGGGATGCAGTCGGACAGGGCCTGAAACAACGACAGCTTTTCGACATGGGAAAAATAGACCACGCGATCATTGGCTGTGGCGGCATAAACAGCGTTTTCAGAACCATCGTCGGAACTGTGCATCGGGTAGCAGACGTTGGCGATGGTAAAGCCAAGCTCTCTGACAAAGCGATAAAAACGCTCGAACCCGAAATAGAAAAATCGTAGTCGAAGTGATTGAGATTTTTTTATCGCCGGCAAAATTGCGGTTAATCCCGAGGTTCGCTGACAGGTGCAGTCCACGTTCGGCAAAATAGGTAAAGCCTTTTCCAACCCTTTGATCATACCCGGCAGACCGCGCATCTTTTCATGGGTTGCCGCGTCGGCGGAATCGATGCTGACCCATATGTTGCGGATCGGGGTGGCCGCCAGCTGGTCTGCAAGCCGCTTCATGCGGTCGCTGAAATCTGTCTGCCCGGAATAACGGAACAGGTAGCCGTTCGTGCCGGTGCGGATATATTTGATCCCACATGATCCGGCCAGAGTCGCCAGGTGACAGATCTGATCGAGAAAAGCAAGGGTTCCCCCAGTCAGAGAGAGGGCTGAGATCTGTTTGCCGCTGCGGCTCTTATGATCTCTTCGCATTTTCCATCGCCAGGGTGCTGCGAGAGTACGGTGAGCTGACACGCATGCCGCACTGAGGGCATGACGCGTTACAGTGATCGGTATACTGAATGACAAGTTGTCCCGGAACCTGTCCCCTGAAAAAAAGATTGCCCAAGATCCGGGCATAGCTGGGCCGGTTGTTTCTTCTCACGCTAATGTACCATCATGTTTGAGGCCAGCTTCAGGATCCGTTTCAGGGAAGATTGCTGGCGTTGTCGATAGACTGATGGCGGGGTATCTGACTTGACCATTTCTTTAAGGATGTTGTCCCAGCTGAAATGCTCTTCCACCCGCTTCCGGGCCGCTTGTCCCAAGGCACGGTACTGGCTGGCTTCATTGCGTAGATCAACAGCCAGTTCCTGGATGATATCGAACCAGGCTTGAGTTGATTGGACAGGGATAACATAGCCGGTCGTGCCGTTGCGAACGATCTCTTTCGGTCCGCCGATGTCGGAGACCAGTGCCGGGAGACCGCAAGCCTGGGCTTCAAGAACGACCATACCGAATGTGTCGGTCACACTGGGAAAGAGGAAAGGTCATGTTCGTTGTAAAGCTGGGGAGCTGATGATAGGGAATATTGCCGACAAAGTTAAGATTGGGCAGGCTGGAGCAATTGTCCTGCAGATCTTTCAGATATGGACCGGTTCCAGCCAGAGTCAGGCTCACGTCGGGGATGCTCGATCTGATCTGGCGATAGGTGTCGATCAGAAAGTCGAGATTCTTGTCCTTGGATATGCGTCCGACATAGAGTAGCCTGATCGCTGTTGTTTCAGTCCGTAACCGGGGCTGTAACGGCTTGAAGTGCTCCGTTCTTAACCCTCGACGGAACAGTTCCATGTGGCGATGGCGGTAACCTCTGTCTTTGAGTAACTGCATATATTCTGAAGTTGGAACCAGCAGGGTGTCGAATTGATTGAAAAACCAACGGCTGAACTGTTCGATCATGGCTGAAACCGCAGGTCGGTAATGATGGCGTCAGCTTCGGCCGTGAAATCAGTATGATAGATTCCCTTGATTTCCGTACCCAACAGGCGGCCGATAAGCAGCCAAGTAAACCGACCGGACCTGGAGTCGAGATGTAAATCTCGTCCGGGTTATAGCTGCAGATCTGCTTCAGCATGCGCAAAACCGATGGTACGTTAATCTTCAAGTCTTCATAATGAGGAAGGGGGAAGGTGTACAATGGTGGCGTTGACAGAGTGGTATCGGGGATTCCCTGCTTCTTTTGCTGCTCTGTCAGGCTTGCCATAATACAGATATCATAGCCTTTTTCAGCGGCCAGTTTGCCAATCGTCTGCAGGGTCATGGACACGCCGTTGAGATCGGTCAGGGTATCGCTGAGCCAGAGAATCCGTTTCGGCCGGTTGCTGACCTGTTTGCCGAGACTGGTTTCGAGTTGTCTGATCAACTGGCGATTGCCGAACATGTGCCTGAAAGCCGAAAAGAAAGGAATTGACAGGAAAATACCGGGGATGCTGGACGATAATCCCTGAATAATGTTGCTGATATCCATATCATCAATATTGGTATTCAATGATGTCAGCAGAGAACGGAAATACTGGTCGGAAATATCGCTGATGCAGTCGTAAAGCAGGTCGAGACGGGCGTCGATGTCATCGTCACTCAATTTACGGCTGGTTTCGATCAGCTTGACGATGTTCTGATAGATGGCGTTGTTTTTCTGTGACTTCATTTTGTTCAGTCGCAGACGATCACGAAAACCGAGTTTTTTCCCATCGTCAAACAGGTAGCGTGTTAGATCGCTGATGGTTGACTGAGCAAAGGCGTTACTTTTGTTTTGCGAAAAGTCGAAAGCGATTTTATAGATGGCAAAGGTTAACCCTTGAAAATCGTTCTGGCGACCCTGTACCTCGGTCTGTCCTCGCTTGATCCGCTCTATGAACTCAGCTGGGCTCGAGGCCTTGGCTCGAGTGCTGGTTTTAGCAATAAAAAGACCGGCGTGGTCGTCCGACCCCCGGTCAGTGATTTTCCCATGCTGTTTCCCCCCAGGTTTCAAGCTTGTGTTTTTTTGCAGCCGCTCAATATCCTCCCTGGTGAGTTCGCGCAGGACTTTCGAAAGAACGTCATTGTGTAAAACGCTGCGGCTGCCGTTTCGCCCCTCAAAGTTGTTGAACAGCAGAATCAGCTTCTCCAGGTGTTCGAGGCTCAGCCTCTCATTGACCGAATAGGTTGCGTGGGCTACGACACAGGCCAGATCCTGTTTTTTAAGATAGTCCCTCAGCTTGTAAATATTGGAGCGTTTTTTCTGAATTTGAGAGAATTGTTCGCAGTTTAAACCGTAAATCAGGATATGGACCTTGCAGTTATCTTCCGGGAAATAAGCTGTCGATTCGACACCGGTGAAGCAGCGATCAGGGTATTTTCAACCAGTTCAATTGACGCTTTGATGCGGTTGTGATCGGTGACTGTCACAAAATCCATGCCGCGCTTGCGGGCCATTTTATAGATAGACTCCGGATCTGTGTAGGATTCAGATGCGCCGAGTCGCTGCAAGAACCACTCAGAGGGGTGGTTTGAGTACTTAGAGTGAACATGTAAGTCGACCTGTGCCATTGTTTTCTCCATCTGTGGTTTTACCGATTATCGGAGAAAAGGTTAGGCACAGATGAGGATTGTGCGAGAATCGGGTTCAGCGGCGGGCTTGCAAGTCTTTTTGATTTAGTCAGTGCCTTGTTTTGGGGAACAGCTGTTGCTTGATGCAGGATGCCAGAAGGGCGCATTCACCGGCCATTAAAATTTCTATGCAGGCCAGGGTCAGGCTGTATTCAGGTTTGTCACTGGAAACCGGAAATATTTTCTGCCGGCCCTTGATGCTTATCTCGATTTTATGGCCGAGGAGTTCTGAAAGCAGAAATTCATTATCCAGGGCATCAAGTATGCGTGTGATGGGAAGGGTTGTCTGTACGGTTTTAATACGCAGGAGACTGTTCTCAAACAATTCCAGCATTTCGCGCAGGGTTTCGTGAGGTATGTTGGCCCATTGTGCTCTGTGCGAATTGCCATGATCTTTATATTCAATGTGGGGCATGGTTTTCGCTTCTTCCTTTGTGATGAGAAATAGTTGAAAAACTTCTGATGACGGTCTCCATCACCTGTTTGAGGGGGATGAGGCTATTGTTAGTTTTGCGTGAGGAAAACCTTTTCGCAGCCCGCACTCACATGGATCGGGCTGATGGCTCAGGATAATTATCCGAGTCCTCACATGGTGCTAACATAATTCTAACATTCTCACCCCATCCTCAGCGCCATCTGAAATCAACAACAAACGAAATCCAAGGAGAAAATTGATGAACAAGATGACGTTCACCCTCAAAGGGCTGATTCTGGCCCTGGTTCTGCTGACAGTCTCAGCAGGTTCTCTGTTTGCCAGCCCGCTCAAGGTTGATGTGAACATAAGCGAGTATGTAAAGGTCCAGGGCGTTGCTGGAAACCTCAACAGTGTCGGCTCCGATACTCTCAACAACATGATGACTTTCTGGGCCGAAGGCTTTCGTAAGAAGTATCCCAACGTCAATATTCAGATCGAAGGTAAGGGGTCCAGCACCGCCCCCCCAGCACTGATTGAAGGGACCAGCCAGCTTGGCCCCATGTCGCGCAAAATGAAGAAGAACGAGATTCAGAAGTTTGAAGCCAAATATGGATTCAAGCCGACCACCATCGGTGTCGCTCTCGACTCTCTTGCGGTCTTCATCAATAAAGACAATCCGATTGAAGGTCTGTCCCTGCCACAGGTGGACGCCATTTTTCCAAAACCAACAAGGGTGGGCTTCCCAACGCGACAACGTGGGGTGATGTCGGTTTGACGGGTGCCTGGGCCAACAAACCGATCAGCCTTTATGGTCGTAATTCTGCTTCCGGGACCTACGGTTATTTCAAGAAAAAGGCTCTGTTCAAAGGTGATTACAAGGATAGTGTCAAGGAACAGCCTGGCAGTGCTTCAGTGGTTCTCGGTGTGACCGAGGACAAGGCTGGCATCGGCTACTCCGGAATCGGATACAAAACCTCCGGTGTTAAGGCGATTTCCCTGAGCAAAGAAGAGGGGGGGACCAAGTACGAGCCGAACTACTCCAATGTCATGAACGGAAAGTATCCTCTCGGTCGTATGCTTTATGTCAATGTTGTCAAAGAGCCGAACAGACCGCTGCCGACCCTGGTCAAAGAATTCCTCAAATATGTCCTGTCAAAAGAAGGTCAGGAGATAGTTATTAAGGATGGCTACCTGCCTCTGACCGCTGAGATCGTTAAGCAACAACTGGCTCTGCTCGATTGAGGGTCAGATTATTCCATAATAGTAAGCAATTAAAAGGATCAAGCCCTGCCTTTTTTAGGGCAGGGCTTGATCTGCGTTTGGGAAAACGGGAAAGATTATATGAATCCAGCCTTTTTGAAAAAGGTAAAACGCAATGATCGTATTGCCAGTTGGGTGATTACGGTTGGTGGTATGGCGATTATTTTCAGTGTTATTTTCATTCTGGTTCTGATCGCAAAGGTTTCGCTGCCTCTGTTCTTTTCTCCTGATAGAGATCTTCACGCCAGCTTTCAGCTTCAGCGGTCTGATGAAGCCAAGGGCGACATCCTCGCTCTCGGCATGGATGAATATCTGGAAACCGGTTACACCATTGGCCGTAATGGTAGAATCCAGTTTTTCAATCTGGTCGATGGATCAAGCTTGGACAGTCTGCAGGTCGTCAGTGACAGCGGAGCTGAAGAGCTGGTTTCGGCACGAAGTTACGGACGCCTCAATCATGTTCTGGTCTGGAGTGATGGCAGTGTCTCTATTGAGCAGATCAAGTTTTCCCCATTTTATGATGCCGATAGAGATAACCATCGAACCATCCGTCATCGGTTGGATCAGGTCGCCGTTTTGCCGCACCGGACAGTGCTTTAGAGTTGCAGCAGACCCTGGCCAGAGCAAATGAGGAAGGCCGGCAGACCAGGGTCGATCTCAGCCGTACAGGGGTCCTGAGCGTTGTACTGGCGGAAGAAGGGGAGAGCCTGATCGGCGATACCGAGCTGAAACAGGAAAGCTACAGGCTTGAACACGATGCCAAGGGAGCGATTTCAGCCATCGTTCTGTCGACTGATGGCGTCAAACTTTATGCCGGAACCGATAAGGGAGAAATTCTGCGTTGGGATTTATCCGATATAGAAGAGCCTGTGCTTGAGGAAGTGACCCCGGCTTTTTCTGATCAGCGTAAGATCATGGCACTTAATCTGGTCTTTGGTGATGTTTCCCTGATCGTTGGTGACGGCATGGGAGAACTGTCAACCTGGTTTCCGGTACGTGATTTGGAAGGTGGTTGGAAGCTGACCCGGATCCATAGCCTCAAAGGGCATGGCCGCGCTCTGCAGCGGGTGTCCCCGATGGCGCACGACAAATCCGTTGTCAGCCTGGCTGCCGATGGCCTTCAGATCAGCCACATGACCAGCGAGCGTTACCTGGTCGGTATCGGCGACGGTGATGAGCAGATCGTTGATTTCGGGCTGTCCACTCGTGGCGACGGAGTGATCACTTGAGCGATCACGGAACAGTGGCCAGTTGGAAGCTCGATATTCCCCATCCTGAAATAAGCTTCAAGACTTTGTTCGGCAAGGTCTGGTACGAAGGTTACCCCGAGCCGACCTATGCCTGGCAGTCTTCTGCGGGAACGGACGATTATGAGCCGAAGCTCAGTCTGGCACCGTTAATTTTCGGAACCTTGAAGGGAACATTTTATGCCATGCTTTTTGCTGTTCCGCTGGCCATTTTCGGGGCGATATACACCAGCCAGTTTGCCCGGCCCAGGTTTAAGGGGATTGTCAAGCCGGCGGTTGAGGTCATGGCTGCTATTCCGACAGTGATTATCGGTTTTCTCGCAGCTTTATGGTTGGCTCCGCTGATTGAACGATCGTTGGGATCGCTGTTTTTAAGCTTAATTCTGGTTCCTGCAGCATTAATGATCAGCATTGCCCTGTGGCAGGCGGCCCGAAAACTGGAACCGCTCAAACAGGTCGAGCGCGGGTTTGAATTTCTCGCCATCGGGCCAGTGGTGGTGATGGCTGTCGCCATTGCCGCAGTCCTTGGACCGGGGTTGGAAAACTGGCTTTTTGCCGGTGATTTAAAGCAGTGGTTATACAATGAGACAGGAACCCGCTACGACCCGCGGAACTGCATTATCATTGCCTTCGCCATGGGATTTGCTGTGATTCCGATTATCTTTACCATTGCCGAGGATTCCCTCTCCAATGTCCCCCCCAGCCTCAGAGCGGCTTCTCTGGCTCTGGGTGCCAGTCGTTGGCAGACGGTCTGGCGGGTAATTCTGCCTTCGGCCAGTCCCGGAATATTCGCTGGAACCATGATCGGTTTTGGTCGAGCTGTCGGCGAAACGATGATCGTCCTCATGGCGACGGGAAATACGGCGATTATGGATCTGAGCATTTTTAACGGTATGCGGCCTCTTTCGGCCAATATCGCCGTTGAGATCCCTGAAGCGCCGGTTGACGGGTCGCTCTACCGAACACTGTTTCTCTCGGCTGTCATTCTCTTTGTCATGACCTTTATCGTCAACACGGTTGCTGAGATTGTGCGCCAACGCCTGCGTGCCAAGTATGGGCGGTTTTAGGATTTTACTATGGCTACAACGACTAAAAATATGAATAAATTCTGGCGTGTTGGCGAGCCGATGGTATGGATATCGGCGGCGGCACTGGCAATCACCCTGCTGACTGCAATTATTTTGTTGATTGTCATTATGGTTAATGGCCTGGGGGTATTCTGGCCGTCCGAACTGCAACAGCTTGAGCTTAAAGACGGTCGCCGCGTCAATGGTCAACTGATGCGGACCGAGCTCACAGCTGATGGCAGTGCCATGCGACGTCAATACAAGATTGCCAACCGGGATCTGTATGGGCTTGATTTTCGTTGGATTGATGAAGAGCAGATACTCAAGGAGCAGAGGCCCGAGCAACTTCTGGTCCTGGAGAGGATCGAGCATGGTGATTTTTATGGTGAATTGAAAGTTGTCGGTCAATGGGCGCACAGCTCCTGCTTCACTGGAGCAGCTTGAAGGCGCTCTAGCTGCCGTTGACAGGGAGAAAGCAGGACTTAAAGAGTTGGAGAACAAGCTCAAAGAGGCCAGTTACCTGATGGAGAGGTTGCGCCTGAAGGAGTTGAAACTCAAATACAAGGAAGTCGCCGATAGCGATCCTCGACGACTGGAATTGAATGCCGAAAAAGCCGCTTTGAATAAAAGCTTTGCCCGTCTGATTGAGGTTCAGACCAGCCAGACGGCAAGAGCGCGTGAAGATCGGGCGATCTTTGTCGATGCCGGCGGAACAGAAAAAGAGATTATTCTGGCCGATATATTTCAGGTCTATGCACCGAATCGCATGAGCGGTTGGGAAAAAGTCAGGTTTTATGTCGCAAAACTGGGTGAACTGTTCGTCGGTGAGCCGCGCGAATCGAATACCGAGGGAGGACTTTTTCCTGCTATTTTCGGCACCGTAATGCTGATCTTCGTCATGAGTCTTTTTCGTTTCCGCTCGGGGTCATCGCGGCTATTTATCTGCGCGAATACGCCAGAGAGGGAATGCTGGTACGGATTGTCCGCATCGCCGTCAATAATCTGGCCGGCATCCCTTCCATTGTCTATGGTATTTTTGGCCTGGGTTTCTTCATCTACGGCATCGGTCACTCTATCGACAGTCTCTTCTTTCCCGAGCGTCTGCCGACACCGACCTTCGGCACAGGAGGTCTGCTCTGGGCCAGTTTGACCCTGGCTTTGTTGACGGTACCGGTGGTGATTGTTTCAACCGAAGAGGCTCTGGGGGCCATCCCCCGTGAAATGCGGGAAGGATCCTATGCCCTCGGGTCGACCAAGTTTCAGACTTTGGTGCGTATACTGTTGCCGATGGCTTCACCCGGTATCATGACCGGTCTTATTCTGGCGATGGCGCGTGCTGCCGGAGAAGTCGCTCCGCTGATGATCACCGGAGTGGTCAAGTTGGCCCCGGCTCTGCCGATTGACGGAAATTTTCCATTTCTTCACCTCGATCGAAAATTCATGCACCTGGGATTCCATATCTATGATATCGGTTTTCAGTCGCCTAATGTTGAAGCGGCCAAACCGATGGTCTTTGTGACCACCCTGCTGCTGGTCCTGATCGTCCTGATCATGAGCAGTGTGGCAATCCGATTACGCAACAAGATGAAAAAGCGCTATACTTTCGGTACCTTTTAGGAGAGTTTGAATAATATGACTGATGGCACGATTGAAAATCCGATTGTTCAGGTTAATAACCTGAAGTTTTATTACCCGGGCAATGCCAGGGCTCTGCATGGTATCGATCTGAGTTTTCCAGAAAGACAGGTCACGGCTTTGATCGGTCCGTCCGGTTGTGGCAAGAGCACCCTGCTGCGTTGTTTCAACCGTATGAACGACCTCATTGACGGTTGCCGGGTTGAGGGTGAGGTTCTGCTGGATGGTGAAATATCTATAATCGCAAGACCGATATCATAGAATTGCGACGCCGGGTTGGGATGGTGTTTCAGAATCCAATCCTTTCCCAAGTCGATTTACGAGAATGTTATTTATGGTTTGCGTATTGCCGGCGAAAAGGATCGGCGCCTTCTGGACGAACGGGTTGAGACCAGTCTCAAGGGGGCTGCTCTCTGGGATGAGGTTAAGGATCGTCTGAACGAAAGTGCCCTCGGTCTCTCCGGAGGGCAGATGCAGCGTCTCTGCATCGCTCGAGCCATTGCGGTCAATCCGCGAGTGATTCTGATGGACGAGCCCTGTAGTGCTCTCGATCCAAAATCGACCGCGCGGGTCGAGGAGCTGATTGGAGAACTGCGCGAAAACTTTACAATTATTATCGTGACCCACAATATGCAGCAGGCAGCTCGGGTTTCAGACTATACGGCATTTCTGTTCGAGGGCAATCTGATTGAGTTCGGTCTGACCGATGAACTGTTTGTCAAACCACAGAACAAACAGACGGAAGACTATATTACCGGTCGTTTCGGTTAGAGAAAGGGATGATGCGCCATGGCAGTATTGATACAGAGAGAACTGGACAGACTGAAAAAAAGACTTCTGGCTTTAAGTGCTGAAGTTGAAGGACGGGTGGAACAGGCCGTTCAGGCTTTGCTGAACGCAGATCTGGAACTGGCTCGACAGGTCAAGTCGGGCGATGCCCAGATTGACAACATGGAAATTGCTCTGGAAGAGGAATGTCTCAAGGTCCTGGCTTTGCATCAGCCTGTGGCCAACGATCTGCGTTTCATTATTTCGGTGCTCAAGATTAATAACGATCTTGAACGGGTTGCCGACTTCGCCGTCAACATTGCTGAACGCGCTATTGATCTGGGAGGATCAACGCATATAGAAAGCCCCTACGATGTCGAAAAAATGGCTATGCTGGTCAAGCGTGTGTTTCGTAAATCTCTCGATTCCCTCATGAATCAGGATGTTGAACTGGCCCATAAAGCGATAGCGATGGATGATCTGATCGATGAGATGCATCGTGAAAATTTTACCAGGGTCAAGGATGCGATCCGCAGTAATATAAACCTGATGGATGGTTTGATTCTGTACCTGTCAATTTCACGCTACTTTGAGCGCATGGGCGATTTGGCCACAAATATTGCCGAGGATGTTGTTTATCATACCGAAGGTGAGATTATCCGCCATGGTGGCGTTCAGGGTTGTTAGCCCCCTGCCCCTCCCTTTGCCGTTGCCCCGATTTTTAGCCGCCCGGATGGGCGGCTCAGATTTCTGATCAGCAGTCTGTGGTCAACCCGGGACGGGTTTTATCATCAACTTGAAACCGCCCTCATGGGCGGTTTTCTATCCCTCCATGTCTTAAACAATTCTTAACAGAAAGCTCATATTCGACCGCTATAGATGTGATGAGTGATAATTAACTGTTTACCTGACTGGAGAGGTTCTATGAATATCGCGGTTCGCCTGATAATTGGATTTGGCCTGATTATGTCTCTAACCCTGTTTATGTACGGTGTGTTTTCATGGGGCACGGATGAAATTCGTCGGGCATATGAAAATTCCGCCCGTAAAATTGCAGGCGCGAGTCTGCTAGAGGACGAAACAGAAAATCAGGCGAGAAAACTGGTCGCTGTACGGGAGTTGAAAAGTGAATTAGGCCTGATTGTTGGTCGGATTCAGGGGGCCATGCTCAACAATGCGGAGGTGATAGAAAGCGGTTGGTTGTCAGAAAACCGTTCAGCAATAGAGCGATTTATCAGCCAGGGCGCTGATGACATTGGTCGGTCGGGACAGAGGGGGGACAGGTGGGGGATTCGGCTGCAGGATATAGACAGTCAGATCCGCACATCGATTCAGCGTATTGAGGAACTCTGGCGGCCTCGCCATGAAGGGCTTACAGAGGCTCTGAATGCTTTAAAAAGAACGGAATTGAACTGGACGCTCAAAGTTGCGAACATGCTTTTCATCCAGAGTTCATTGGGTGAGCTGATCTATGAAGAGATCGGTGAAACGCCGCTGGAGGAGTTTAAGGCGGGGCCGGTTTACGGTACCTACGAGGCTGACTATCCTCAACTTAAAGCGGCTTTGGAAAATGCGTCCGGGGCCAATGCCATGCTCTACACGGGGGTGGACAAGCTCGACGACCTGGCCTTTGCCGGAAAGTGGGAGGAGGCGAGGCTCTATTATCGCGATCACTTTCCATCCAATATCAAATCGATCATGGTCGATCTGGACAACATCATTAACCTGGAAAACAAGATCCTCCAGCGACAGGGATTGGCGGTCAAACATCTGGAAGAGGAATTGAGACCGCGGATAAATGCGCTGCTTACGGAGCTGGATCAGGTGGAGCAGTCGCTGGAAGCGGTGTTGCAGCAGTCGAATCTGGTGGTTTCAGAAGCGACGGCAGGGGTCTTGCTCAGCCATGAACAATTGGAACAGAAGATTGCCGGTATCGACCGCATTGGACTGATGATTGCGATGGTGGTCATCGTGATCGGTCTGGTGTGTGCTATTCAGACGACGCGTTCTATTATCCGACCACTTAAGTTGACCGTTGACATGCTGGAAGGGATGCAGAGTGGAGAACTGGATCGGCGGTTGAACTTTACCTCGGGCGACGAACTGGGAACTATGGGACGCGCTCTTGATTCTTTTGCCGATGATTTAAAGAATCAGATTCTATCGGCCTTCGAAAAGTTGGGGCGAGGGGATTTCACCTTCAGCGCCCGCGGATTGATCAGGCAGCCCTCGACGAAGTTAATAATGCGCTGAACCGTTTCATGGGGCAGATCCGGGTTTCAGGCTCCCGTTTGCTTGATTGCTCGGAAAAATTTCAATCACGAGCCAGACCCTGGCCAAAGGAGCGAATCAACAGTCGGCAGCCCTGTCCGAACTGGTTGTAACGCTTGAGAATGTCGTGGCCAGGTCACATGACAATAATCGTGGTGCAGAATCGACCAGCACACTTCCAGAGACTTTGCCTCTGCCGGTCAGAATCAGACCCAGATGAAAGACGTTGTGGAAGCGATGGAAGCGATCGATCACGTCAGCGGGGATATTAATAAAATCATGAAAGTGATTGATGACATTGCTTTTCAGACCAACCTTCTTGCCTTGAACGCTGCCGTTGAAGCTGCTCGTGCCGGTCAGCATGGTAAGGGGTTCGCTGTTGTCGCTGAAGAAGTTCGAGCGTTGGCCAATCGTAGTGGTGCAGCCGCCAACGAAATTGCCGATCTGATCAGTGAATCGCGTGAAAAGATATCTTCCGGAGTCGGTTTGGCCAATCGGGCGGCCAAATCAATGGAGGAAATGACTGGCAAAGTCAACCGTATTTCTGTGTTGGCTCAGGATATCGCCCAGGGATCAAGTGAACAGGCGGGTGGAATCGAACAGATTAACAATGCACTTGAGCAGATCGACAAAGTGACTCAAATCAATACGGCGACGGCGGAAGAGAGTTCGCATGCCGCCGCCGATCTGGCGGGGCGAGCCCGGGAACTGCACAACATGCTGGTGTCGTTGAAATTGTATGATGGTGCTGCTATCGGGGCTCCGGAGAACATTCTTCTGCTTGACCGGGGAGGGGCTGATGCTGCATGACGATTACTGTGTTACGGCCTTGGAGTTTGGCTTCATAAAGAGCTTTATCGGAACAATGAATAACCCGGTCAGGACTGCAGTTGCTTTGCGGAATGGTCGATGAAACGCCACAACTGACGGTCAATATGTGTTCTACTTGGGAGTCTACATGCGGAATTTTCAGGTTTAAAATCGCCTGGCGCATTTTTTCCGCCAGGGTCAAGGCCCCCTCCGCTGTGGTGTTTGGCAGAATGATCAAGAATTCTTCACCACCGTAACGGGCAACCATGTCGGCAGGGCGGTGAATCTGATGACTGAGGCACTGTGCCACGCGAGTCAGGGCAGCGTCGCCGCTTTGATGTCCATACCTGTCATTGAAGGATTTAAAATGATCAATATCGATCAGGATGATCGATAGAGGTGTCTGGTTGCTCAGGGCATTTTCCCATTCGCGGCTCAAATACTCATCCATGTGACGGCGATTGGCAATACCGGTTAAACTGTCGAGGCGGGCGATTTCCTCTGCCTCACGATTGGCATGTTCAAGTTTTTCGCGTAACAGATTCGAATGGAGAATTTCTGCATTCAATTTTTTAACTGTAGCAGAAAAGATCATGGCATGAGCCCGTAACAGTACATGGACATCGAGGGTGAAGTAGATGTTATTATGAGTGACAACCAGCGGTTCCGACAGCTGATCGGCAGAACGACTCAGACTCTGTTCGACGGCTTTGCCAATGTAGGTTTCGGCTTTGAAAATCATAGGCTTTGGATTTAGCTGTTGGGCTATTTTTATGATTTTACGTTTGTTGAACAGGTCTTTACTGTAGGGCAGGTTCATGATCTCCAGAAAGTGCCGGCGCGAAATCATCGCTTTGAAAACTCTCTGGTCGAATAACAGAATGCCGGTAAGATCCTGAGACTCTTCAAACAGCTGTGAAATCCGCCAACAGTGATCATCGAGTTGGAGGGATGCCGCATGGAGTGGCAGGGAAGAGAGTGTACTGTTGTACTGCAGTTCTCGAAGGTCTTTCATCGGGGCCATCCAAACGATCTTCACGCAATCAAACTGAAAAATAACTAAGAAACAGATGCTTACTTGTCAGTATTCAGGTCGGGTGTTAGTGACGTGTTAGGTTGTTCAGCGATTGTTGGCTGGTGATTTTTGGGGGGCAGCAGGTCGAGAGTGATTCTGTTGACCTGCCGCCGTTTGATATCCTGTCAGCCCGTCATGTCGCTTGGTTGGTGCGTCTGAGCTCAGAGTGATCCCTCCAGATCAAGGCGGAAGAAGTCCCTGGCTTTAAGTTTCTTTTCTTCGCTCATGCGGGTCGGGGCGGTACCAGGGCAAAGCTTCGTAGTAAGCGTCCCTGTCGTCCTCGGCCAGCAAAAGACCATTTTTTGTCGATGGGATGGAATTCAATCGTGTCGGGTACACGAAAGTTTTCGACCGGATACTGCTTGACCGCTTCTTTCATAAAGTCAACCCAGGCAGGAGCTGCTGCCCGTGATCCCGTTTCGTTTTGCCCAAGGGTCGCTCCTGATCGTACCCAACCCAGGAAACACAGGCCAGCTTTGGGGTGAAGCCGATATACCAGGCATCTTTGAGATCGTTGCTCGTGCCCGTTTTGCCGGCGGATGGCCGGTTTATTGCCTTGGCTCGCCAACCGGAACCCTCGCGGACGACGCTTTCCATAAGATTTGTGATCAGGTACGATGTCTCAGGTGAAATAACCCGCCGTGGCGGCTTGCGGATCAGGCGTTGATCTGCAGCCATGCCGGTCGCGAAATCCGCCGGGTCGATCGATTCGAGGATGCGGCCGTTGCGATCCCGGATGCGGGTGATGTAAGTTGGAGGGATCAGCACGCCGCCGTTGGCAAACACAGTGTAGGACGTCAGCATCTCCAGCGGGGTGACCGCGGTGGAGCCCAGGGCCATAGAAAGATCACGCTGCTGCGGGGTTTCAACCCCGAGTTTTTCAATATAATTGGCGGCATAGTTGACACCGATATCTTCAAGAATCTTGATCGTGACGACGTTGCGCGAATGGGCCAGGGCCGGCCGGAAGCGCGTCGGGCCATAAAATTTCTTCTCGTAATTCTTCGGCTTCCACTCTTCCAGTTCTCCGGTTTCAACCTTCTTGTTCTCATAATCAGCGTGTGTCCATGATGACGCTGGCCGCGGTGTAACCACGGTCGAGGCGGCAGCATAAATCAACGGCTTGATTGCCGATCCCGGCAGGCGCTTGGCCTGAATGGCGCGGTTGAACTGGCTTTCACTGAAATCATAACCACCGACCATGGCCTTGATCTGACCACTGAAGGGATCGATAGCAACCAGGGCTCCCTGGGCCAGAGGTTCTGCTCCAGAGCCAGTTCGACCGGCTCTGCATTAAGCTTCAGGACCTGCACCTCAATCAGGGAACCAACTGGCAGCAGGGTGAGTTTTTTTCACCGGCATTGCCGACCGATTCTGCAGGGGGCTCAACAACCTCGATCGGAGCAGCCCATTTGGTTTTTTCAAGCGCAATAAAAGCTTTCATATCGCCGATGCGGCACAGCAGCCGGTCTCCTTTAAGGCCGGTGACAATAGCCTGTGAGTAACTGCCCTCACGCAATGGTTCATTGGCAAACTGTTTTATCTGGCCGGCCAGGAACTCTTCGCCGGAACCTTTGTCGAGGACCTCTTCGGCTCCCCGATAACCGCGCCGTTTATCGTGGTCGCGCAGGTTTTTTCACCGCGTCACGAGCGACCTCCTGCATTGCGAGGTTGATGCTGGTTTCAACCTGGAGGCCGCCGGTGTAGAGAGCGTCTTCGCCAAAGCGATCTTCAATGTAGCGGCGGACCTGCTCATTGAAATAGGCGGTCACTTCAAGCAGGTTGTTGAGTCGTGGCTTGATAATGACCTGCTCCTGCTCAGCTTCAATCCGCTCTTCAGGGGTAATGTAACCTTCTTTTCCATCCTTCCGAGAACGTACTTCTGGCGGGTCATGGCACGCTGGTAGTGACGGTAGGGAGAATAGCGGCTTGGAGCCTGGGGAAGACCGGCCAGCACAGCGGATTCCGCCAAGGTCAACTCTTCGACATTTTTATCAAAATAGTTTTGAGCGGCCGCTTCAACACCGTAGGCGCGGTGGCCTAAATAGATCTGGTTGAGATAAAGATAGAGAATCTCCTGTTTGGTCAGCGTTTTTCCATGCGCCAGGCCAGAATAGCTTCCTTGAATTTTCGCGTAAAGGTTCGCTCCGACGTCAGCAGTAACTTTTTGGCGACCTGCTGAGTGATGGTACTGCCCCCTTGAGCGATTCCACCGGCTTTGACGTTTTTAAGTGCAGCTCGCAAGATCGACTGGAAGTCGATTCCCTGGTGTTTGAAAAAGCTGGAATCTTCGGCCGCTACAAAGGCCTGAACCAGGGTCTTGGGCATTTTCTCAAAGGGAACCAGAATGCGGCGTTCACGTGAATATTCGGCAATGATGGTCCCGTCGTCGGCATAGATCTGGGTAATCAACGGTGGCTGATAGTCAGACAGCGTCTCAACTTTGGGCAGGGTTGAGGAAACAAAAAAGTAAGCACCGATCAAGAGTGCCAGACCGAGAAACGGCATGCAGAGCATGCCAAAGAGCAGGTATTTAAGATACGATTTCATAAGGAAAAACTTAACATTTGAGTCTGTGAGTAAAAATAACTTATAAGCCTTATCAAAAACTGATAAAAGAACATCAGTTTATAACATGCGTAAGCTTGTCGAGTAAACTGATTGTCCCGGCGAGAGGAGCGAAGGAGAAAAAAATACTAAATTCTGCTGACCAGGGGCAGTTGAAGGCTGGAGTCTTGACCCGTGACGAGGATCGTCCTATGCTCCGGAAATGCAGCTAAAACAGGAGAAGACGGGACTTTCCCCGTTGTCTGACTTTTGAAAGGTCCGCTCTGCTCATATTGAGCGGTCGGGCAGGTATCAGGATATGGATAAACCGAGATGAAAAAAAAAGCAGTAGTTCTTTACAGTGGCGGTCTGGATTCCACCACCTGCATGGCAATCGCCCGAGCTAAGGGGTTTGACGCCTATGCATTGAGTTTCGCCTATGGCCAGCGCCATACCGTCGAACTGGAAAAAGCACGTGAGTATGCCCCGCGGATTGGAGCCAGGGACCATATGGTGGTCGATATCGATCTGCGTAAAATGGGCGGGAGCGCCTTGACGGCGGATATCGATGTTCCCAAAGGGGGGGTAGCCGAGGATGAAATCCCTGTAACCTATGTTCCGGCCCGCAACACGATCTTTCTTTCTTTTGCACTGGGGTGGGCTGAAGTCCTGGGGGCCTCTGATATTTACATCGGTGTGAACGCCCTCGACTATTCGGGCTACCCCGATTGCCGCCCTGAATTTATCGAATCTTTTGAGCGGATGGCCAACCTGGCGACAAAGGCGGGAGTGGAAGGTCGCCCTTACCATATCCACGCCCCCTGTTGCAGTTGACCAAGGCGCAGATTATCCAGCAGGGACTCAACCTCGGAGTTGACTATGGTTTGACCCATTCCTGTTATGATCCGACAACGGACGGTCTGTCCTGCGGCTACTGCGATTCCTGCCGGCTGAGGCTCAAAGGTTTTGCCGATGCCGGTCACCAAGACCCTCTTTCCTATGCAGTCAGTGAGTAAACAATGAGCGCAGCCAATATGCCCCGACATGCAACAGAGTCGGGATAACCGAAATATCGCTATCGACAAAGTTGGCGTGAAAGATATTCGCTATCCCATTGTCGTACTTGATAAGTACAAAGAGCGCCAGCACACGGTCGCCCGGGTTAATATGTATGTTGATCTGCCCGAACAGTTCAAGGGAACCCACATGAGCCGCTTTATCGAGGTACTCAATCTTTACCATGGCGAAATCAGCGTCGAAAACATGGAGACGATTCTGACCGAGATGAAGTCGCGCCTCGGTGCCAGCAAGGCTCACCTGGAATTTGATTTTCCCTACTTTATTGAAAAGCGGGCCCCGGTTTCTGGTGCACGCAGTCTGTTGGAATACCAGTGTCGCATGGTCGGAACCCTTGGCGATGAGTTTGAGTTCATGCTTGAAGCGGGTATTCCTGTGACCTCCCTCTGCCCCTGTTCCAAGGAAATCAGTGACCGCGGTGCTCACAACCAGCGGAGTAGTGTTACCGTCCAGGTCCGTTATGGCGAGCATGTCTGGCTTGAAGACCTGATCAGCTGGATCGAAGACTGCGCCAGTTGCCCGGTCTATTCGTTGCTCAAGCGGGAAGACGAAAAAGCGGTCACTGAACAGGCCTATGACAATCCGATGTTTGTCGAGGATATGGTTCGAGCAGTAACGGAAAAACTGCGAAGTGTCAAACAGATACACTGGTTCAAAATCCAGTGTGAGAACTTTGAATCGATCCATAATCATTCGGCATATGCCATGATTGAAGGGCGTAATACCTGACCTGTGGATAACCTTGTGGAAAGAGTGGATACCTGCGGCAAAAGAGGGCTGAAAAACCGATTTTAGGCATTTTTGCCAAGCAGCCGCTGGCCGGCCAGGTTAAAACACGACTCTGCCCTCCCCTGTCTCGTAAAGAAGCGGCCGAGTTGTATCGAGTGTCCTTAAGCGAAACAGTTGAGCGGATGCAGCAGGGTCGGGACTATGATCTGATGATTTGTTATGCCGGCGAGCGCAGCTGGTTTGAAGCTGCTTTTCCGGGAGTTGGTCTGTACCCCCAACAGGGGGCCGATCTGGGGCGGCGGATGGCAGATGCCCTGGAATATTTTTTGACCAGGGGTATGGACGGGCCGCTCTGATCGGCAGTGATTCTCCCGATCTTCCCGGTTCAATCATCGCCCAGGCCTTTGAACAGTTGAATTACAGCGATCTTGTGCTCGGTCCAGCCGTCGATGGCGGTTATTATCTGGTTGGCGAATCACGCCATTGTCCGGCATTGTTTGAGAATATTCCCTGGAGCAGTGAGACGGTTCTGGAGTTGACTCTGCAAAAAGCCACTGCGTTCGATGTTGCCACCGTGCTGTTGAAGGAATGGGAAGACCTGGATGATTTTGCTTCTCTTAAGCGTTTTCTGGAGCGTCAACCTGAAAGCCGCACGTCTCGCTTTATGAAACAGTTTCTCTGGCGTTATTTCGAGGAGTGATGAGCGCTTGACTTGCCCTGCCGGGTACCCGATAATCTGACGATCGTCCGTTTTCGGAGAATTCGACGGTCATCTGCATGGCAACGACAGTCTGCAGCCATTAAATTCATGACATCAAAGGAGAAAGACTTTGCTCGATCTGGTCTTTAATGCCGGACCGGTGGTTAAGCTGGTTCTGCTGATTCTGATTTACTTCTCGCTCGTATCCTGGGCGATCATCTTCTACAAACGTCGATCGTTCAGAAAGCGATCAAGGAATCGGATCGCTTTCTCGACTTTTTCTGGACCAAGAAGCGTTTTGACCTGGTCGGTCAGGGGCTCAAGGAGTTCAGCGGCTCACCCATCGCCAATCTGTTCCGCGAAGGCTACCATGAGATGCTGCAGCTGAAAAGAAAAGTGATGATGGCGAGGAGCCGGGTGATTTTCCCAACAGATGGAGATGACCGAAATGGTTGGCCGGGCTCTGCGCCGGGCGACAACGCAGGAAACCCATCGTCTGGAAAATATCTGACCTTTCTTGCGACTACCGGGTCAACAGCACCCTTTATCGGCCTGTTTGGTACCGTCTGGGGGATCATGGACGCTTTTCATGGCATCGGACAGACCGGCAGTGCTTCGCTGGCCGTTGTCGCCCCCGGTATCTCCGAAGCGCTGATCGCGACAGCCATCGGTTTGGCCGCCGCAATCCCCGCAGTAATGGGTTATAACCATTTTCTCAACAAGGTGAATGTCCTGATCGGCGAGATGGACAATTTCAGCCAGGAATTCCTCAATATTGTTGAGCGTATGGAACGGGGCAAGTAGATGGAAGTCGGACGTCCTGCCGGTCGACAACGCAGCAGCTTGTCGCAGATCAACGTGACGCCGTTCGTTGATGTCATGCTGGTGTTGTTGATTATATTCATGGTGACCGCCCAATGTTGGATCAGGGTGTTGAGGTTGATCTGCCGGAGGTTGCCGAAGCGCCTGGATTGCCGGCTCAGCAGGAACCCATCATCGTGACCCTGGAGCGCAACGGACAGATTATGATCGGTAAAGCGAAGATCGATCAACTGGCCAAACTGGGGCCGGTGTTGCAGCAGGCCATGAAGGGGAAACCGGGTCGCGAAGTTTTTCTTGAAGCTGATCAGAAGGTTCCTTATGGACGGGTGGTTCAGGTTATGGCTGCGGTAAAGAAAGCGGGAGTGGAAAAACTCGGAATGGTCACCCGTCTGCCTGAGGAATAGCAGCCGGATGGAATCGTCTCGAAAACAACGTTGGCGCCAACTGCAATCGGCGTTTGAGCCTGGTTTCAAGCAGATGCTGCTGGTTTCTGTGCTGCTGCATATCCTGCTGCCCGCTCTTTATTATGCCCCTTTCTTCCCCAAGCGCGAAATCAAGAAACCACCGGTTTACCGTGTCAATCTGGTCAATAAGATCGTCAAGAATCCGCAGGCGGGGCGACCGGAAGCGGTTGTTACCGAGAAACCGAAGCCAAAACCGAACCCCAAACCTGTTCCTGTTAAGCCGAAGCCTGTCCCGGTCCAACCGAAACCCAAGCCCAAACCGGTGCCGGAAAAGCCAAAAACCAAACCGGTGCCGGTGGCGAAGCCTGAAGTCAAGAAACCTGTTGTGACTCAAAAGCCTGAACCGGAACCGACGGTTACCAAAGCCCAGAAATCGGCTCTTGAACAGCGACTGGAGCAACTGCGTGCGAAGCAGGATAGAAAGGCTCAAAAGGCAGCCAGGGATGAACGTCTAGCTCAAATGAAAGCTGCAGCGGCGGCCGAAGTTGAAAAAACAGTAGCGGTAAAATCACCGATCGATAACGCCCCCGTCGGCATGATCGGTGCCAAGGGAGATGAAGCTGGCGTGTCCGCTGTCGCTCACGTTCAGGAGTTTATTCGTCAACAGTGGAGTTTTCCAAATATCAGGCGGTCGGTAACCCGGAAGCTGAGGTTTTGTTGAGCTATAATGCCGAAGGAACTTTGATTCATTACAAGTTTTTACGTAAGTCGGGCAGCGAAACTTTTGATGAATCATTGCGCCGGGCTATTGCCAAGTCGCGTCAGTTGACACAAGAGTTGCCGCAAGCTATGCAGTTTGAAATCGTCTTCAACCTTAAGGATATGTTGGACCAATGAAAACAACTAAGATATTTTTTCTCTGTTTCTGCTGTTGGTTCTGAGTTCTCCTCCGGCACTGGCGGCCACTCGCTTTGAAATCAGTTCACCGGGAGAACAGGCGATTCCCCTGGCATTGACCCGGTTGGTACCGATGGCTTCACCTCAAGCGGGTGTGGCGGAAGAGTTCAACCAGGTTCTGCTCGGAGATCTGGACATGTCAGGCCTGTTCGATCCTGTTGATCCGGCCTCCTTTCTGAGCGATGCCACAAAGCTTGGTCTGAAACGTACCGATATCGATTTTTACCAGTGGCGCGTGCTCGGTGCGGAGGCGTTGATCAAGGGGGGCTACAGCTACAGCGGTGGTAAGCTGACCATCGAACTGCGTCTGTATGACGTGGTTTCACAACGTCTGCTGAGTGGACGGCGGTACATCGGCAAACTGACCGATGTACGCAAGATCGCCCATACCTTTGCCGATCAGATTCTGCTCAGCATGACCGGCGAAAAAGGGCCATTTTCAACCAAGATAGCTTATATCTCCAACCGTACCGGGCGTAAAGAGCTGTACCTGATGGATGTGGACGGTTATAAGCCTTTACGCATGACCAGTCACAACTCGATCGTTCTGAACCCGGACTTTTCACCGACCCGAAAGAGTTGATTTTTACCTCCTATGCCAAGGGGAATCCTGATCTCTACCGTAAGGAGATCTATACCGGCCGTGAATCACGGGTTTCGCTCAAGCAGGGGCTGAATATCAGTGGACGCTACAGCCCGGATGGTCGTGAAATCGCTTTGACTCTGTCCAAGGATAAGAATTCCGAACTTTACTTGATCGGGACGGATGGCAGTATTCATCGACGCCTTACCAATCATTACGGTATCGATGTCGATCCGTCATGGAGTCCGAAAGGTGATCAGATTGCCTTTGTCTCCGATCGACGCGGTAATCCCAATATATTCATCGTTAATGTGCGTTCACTTGAGGTGACTCGTCTGACTTTTGAGGGGAAGTACAATGCGACCCCGGCCTGGAATCCAAAGGATGACCGAATTGCATTTCACGCATGGATAACGGTGTGTTCAATATTTCACGATCCGCTCTGACGGCAGCGACGAACGCCAGCTTACCTTTGGAGAGGGGAGCAAGGAGCACCCGCGCTGGAGTCCTGATGGCCGTTTTTTGATTTATTCTAACGATCAGAATGGGGAAAATCGATCTGGACCATGCGGGCCGATGGAACAGGTGCCAGAAGGATTTCTGCACCTGGCGGAGACGATCTTCATCCCGCTTGGTCAAAACTCTGGTAAGCAGGCATATGCCCGATAAACAGAGTTGTTTTTAAGTGAAGCTTCTGTATAATGTTTTGAGTTGTGCTGAAAATAAGAGATTAATCTACAAATTTAATCGCAAATGCGAAAGGAGTGGCTGATTATGCAAAAAACAACCATTACCCGTCTGGTGGTGATGCTCTTTGTGCTGACATTGTTTGTTTCAGGTTGTGCAAAGAAGCCGGTGGCCGAAGAGCCGGGAATGATTGAACAACGACCCAGGTGGAAGTCCAGCAACAACAGCCGGCCTCCGTTGCCGAGCAGGCTGTTACCGAAACTGCTGCGACCGAAACGAGCAAGTACGATGCTGAAGAAGCTGCTCGTGCGGCTGAGCGTGCTGCCGCCAGCGGCCTTGAGCGTATTTTCTTCGACTTTGATCAGTATGTTCTGACTGAAACTGCCAAAGCGACTCTGGTGAATAATGCTGGTCTTTTAAGGGCTGCTCCGGCGATCAAAATTCTGATTGAAGGTCATTGTGACGAGCGCGGGTCAGATGAGTACAACTTGGCTCTGGGTGAAAAGCGTGCCCTGGCGACCAAGAACTATCTTGTTTCTCTCGGCGTAGCGCGGAGCGTATGAGTGTTATCTCCTACGGTGAAGAGATGCCGCTTGATGCCTCCAACACCAAGGACGCATGGTCTAAGAACCGTCGCGCGGATTTCAAAGTTAAGCGTTAATTTTATCGACAAGAGAAAAAGGCCGCGCATTCTTCAATGTGCGGCCTTTTTTGTTTCTCTGGTGTCGATAAAAGCTCAAGGAGAAAATTGATGCGTTATCTATTTGTTGTACTTACAGTTCTGTTGTTGGCTGGATGTCTGCCTCCGACGCAGGAACAGCTGCGCATGGAGATGGACCTGGAGCAGATGAAACGTCGCCTCGCCCAACTTGAAGTGAAACAGGTCGAAGAGACTCAGTCGGAATCCGTCGGGGGTGAAAACCTTCAGCGGCAATCGGCGGAAATGTTGGCCGGATTGGATAATATGCGGGTTGAGTTTCAGTCGATTAATGGCCGGATCGATGATCTGGGGCGCGACAACCGGGCCGTCAATGACGAGCTGCAGCTGATTAAAGAGGATCTTGGCCTGCAGCTGACCTCATTGACCAATCGTATGAACGAACTGGAACAGAAAGTTGCGGCACAATCTGAAATGATGCAGCAACAGGCACAACTGAAGCAGAAATCACAGCAACAGAGCGAAGCGGAAAAACAGATTGAGCCGAAAGCGGAGAAAACGGCGGAGGAGCTTTATCAGGAAGCTCTTGAGTTGATCCGTAATCAGAACCAGTTTGCTGACGGACGAAAGTTGCTGGAAACATTTGTTGCCAGGTATCCCAAGCATGATCTCCATATCAATGCACTGTACTGGACCGGTGAGGCATTGTATGGAGAAAAGAATTATGAACTGGCGATTTTGCAGTTTCAGGATGTCATCAGCAAGTACCCACGCCATCCAAAGGCTGCTGCGGCAATGTTGAAACAGGCTCTGGCTTTTAACGCTCTCGGAGACGGCCAAAACGCCCGGACCACGATGCAGAAGCTGATAGAGGACTATCCTGATTCCAGTCAGGTTGAGGCTGCCAAGAAATATCTGGCAAACTGAAGTTGCTCCCCGGACTGTCGACGGGCAGTCCGGCACGAGCGCGGGACAGACGAACCACAAACAGGAAGAACGTGCACGTCTGGTTTTTGCGCGCGAAGTAAATTCCTCTTTTGCGTAACGAGCGTGAAAACGCTCCGGGGCAGCTTAAAAAGCTGCCCTTTTTTTATTGCCTGCTCAAGAGGAGATTCGGACTTAACCAAGACAGACACAATCTGCTATGCTATCAACGGTAATTAACGTTGGAACAGAACCGCCCCTGCTCTTTTAGCCATTACAGCAAGACCTGTCGCTGTCAGACGCATTTCTTGTGGAAAGAACCGACTTTGAAAAAACAATCATTTAAAAAAATCTGAGGTTATGACGCTGTCGATTGCCCACCTGGCTCATGACACCTTTTCATCATTTCTCGCTCCCCTGCTGCCATTGTTGATCGACAAGTTGGGTCTGTCTCTGTCCATGAGCGCCTTTCTGGATATCATTCGGCGAATCCCTGCGTTGTTCAATCCATTTTTTGGATTGATGGCGGAAAAGACAGGAATAAAGTACTTCGTCATCTTGACTCCGGCGGTGACTGCCATCTCCATGGGATTGGTCGGGCTGGCCAACTCAACGGTCATGCTGCTTCTTTTACTGTTTGTTGCCGGAGTCTCTGCTGCATTGTTTCATATTCCATCGCCGGTCATGGTTAAAGATGTTTCCGGCAACCGGGTTGGGACCGGGATGAGCTTTTTTATGGTGGGGGGGGAACTGGCTCGGACGCTCGGACCGCTGCTGGTTATAAGTGCCGTTTCCTGGTGGAGTCTGGAGGAGATCTATCGTCTCATTCCTCTGGGGCTGCTGGCATCCTTTGTGCTGTTTCTGAAGTTACGGAATTATACCGGACAGCAGCGGATCACGAAACCGAAGGAACAGGGAGATACCCGCAAGCTATTACGACTTCATTCTTCTTTTTTTTATTTTCCTTGCCGGTTTTTATCCTTTTTCAGGCCGCGGCAAAAGCGCCCTGACCCTGTATCTTCCGGTTTACCTGACTGGACAGGGAGCGTCTCTCTGGTACGCTGGAATTTCACTGTCCGTTTTACAGTTCTTCGGTGTGGTTGGAACGTTCTGTGCCGGGAATATTTCCGATCGCATTGGCCGGCGCAAGACGTTGATTATCTCGAGTATCGTCACCGTTATTATGATGGGGCTATTCGTCTGGACCAACAGCCTGATCCTGTTGGCAGGACTGGGGTTGTTTCTTTTTGCTTCCGGTCCGGTTCTGATGGCTGCGACCCAGGATACCGGTTCGAACATGCCGACCTTTATGAACAGCATGTATATGTTTATTAACTTTGGTGTCAGTTCCCTGGTGGTTTTTATCGTCGGTATTCTGGGTGATGGTGTCGGCTTGCAGATGACTTACAAGATCTGTACGTTATTTTCCATCGGCTCCATCCCTCTCGCTTTTGGTGACAGCAGCGAACGTGAATGAGGAGTGAGCTCAGCGAAAAGAAAGGGAATCCCTCGGCCATATCAGGAAAAGGTGGAGTCAGGGAGGCCGCTGAAAGGAGGTTGCATGCTGAATGACGGTGAAATTGCACGCATGGCCAAATTGGAAGCGATAGGTCGGGTTGCTGACAAGCTTGGAATCGCAAAAAGGAATCTGCTTCCTCTCGGTCGAGAAATGGCTAAAATTCATACCGATGCCCTGAAGCCGCCAAGAAAAAACAAGGGCAATCTGATCCTGGTCTCAGCAACGACTCCGACGACGGCGGGCGAAGGGAAAACAACCACGACGATCGGCCTTGGCCAGGCATTGGCAAAACTGGGTGAATCGGTTTGCCTGGCCTTGCGTGAGCCGTCACTTGGTCCCTGCCTGGGCATGAAAGGGGGAGCGACGGGGGGTGGTTACAGCCAGATCATTCCTTCCGATCGCATTAATCTGCACTTTACCGGTGATTTCCACGCAATTACAAGTGCCAACAACCTGATTGCCGCTGTTATCGATAACCACATCTATCACGGCAACAGATTGAACATCGATCCGAGGCGGGTGCTGTGGCGTCGGGTCATCGACATGAATGACCGCAGCCTGCGTAACATCGTATTGGGACTGGGCGGAAAGTTTCAGGGTGTTCCAAGGGAGGGGGGCTTTGATATTACCGCCGCTTCTGAAGTGATGGCGATGCTCTGTCTGGCTGACAGCCTGGCTGACTTTCGCCAGCGTCTGGAGAGTACACTGGTTGCTTTCAGCTATGCTGACGAACCGGTATTTATAGAGCAGTTGCAGATCAGCGGTGCCGTCCTTGCGCTACTGCGTGATGCGATTCATCCCAATCTGGTGCAGACTCTCGAAGGTGTTCCGGCTCTGGTTCACGGTGGCCCGTTCGCGAACATTGCCCATGGTTGTAACAGTCTCATTGCGACCAGGATCGCTCAGCACCATGCCGATTGGGCCATCACTGAAGCGGGTTTTGGTTTTGATCTCGGGGCGGAAAAATTTTTTGATATCAAATGCCGGGCGGGTGGGCTTGATCCACAGGCTGTTGTGCTGGTGACCACTACAAGGGCCTTGAAGCTTCATGGTGGCAAAGATAAAGACCGGCTTCAGGAAAAGGATCTGCCGGCATTAAGGCGTGGAATGGAAAATCTTGACAAGCATATTGAAAATGTCGGTAAGTTCAATAAACGGGCTGTCGTTTCACTCAATCGCTTTGAAGGAGACAGTTGTGCTGAATTGGCATTGATAGAAGCCCGTTGCCGGGAGCTGGAAACTCCTTTTGCTCTTAGTGAACACTACTTCAAAGGCGGAGACGGTGCTCTTGATTTGGCAAAAGAGGTCATGCAGGTTGCGGCTCGAAGCCAACCCTACAAACCACTCTACCAGCTTGACCAGGCGGTTGAAGAAAAGATCAGAATTGTCTGTCGTGAGATGTATGGTGCCGACGACGTTGCCTTTACCAAGCAGGCTGAGAAAGATTTGCTTCAGATTGAGCGTCTGGGATTTGCACAGTTGCCGATCTGCGTCGCCAAGGCGCCCGGATCTTTATCTGACGACCCCAAGCTTCTGGGGCGTCCACGCGACTTTGATATCACTGTACGCAGCATACAGATCAATTCCGGGGCCGGTTTTCTGGTTGTATTAACCGGGGATATTTTACGCATGCCGGGGCTGCCGATAAAAGCGGCCGCCGAGCGCTGGAAGTTGGAAGAAGACGGAACCATTTCCGGATTGAGTTGAACCATTGAGGCTTGATTAATCGTCCAGCTTCAATCTGCGGAAAGCTGCGAGGACATCGTTCTGGCTGAGTATGCCAAGCAGCTTTTTCGGCTCTTCCGGATCGATAACCGGAAAATAGCTGATGTTGCGCTTTTTCTGGAAGGTTTTCAATGCCTCTCTCAGTGGAGTGTCGGGCGGAATCGAAAGAACGCTTGATGACACCAGATCACGGGCGACCAGGAGGTCGGAAAGAGACTGGTCGAAAAGCAGATTTCGAATCTCGGTGTAGTTGATGATGCCGATAAAGTTCTGGTCGTCGTCAACAACCGGAAAACGGTCGTAACGGCTGTGGGCAATTACTCGAAGCAGCTCCTGAAATGGAGTGCCGTGATGGATTGTCTCGACATTATGTCGCATGACGTGGCGGACCAGAATATCCCCCGGGTTATCCAGCCGACGTCCGGCTGGAAGGCCGAGGTTATTGCGGAAATGGTTGGCGACGTCATGTAACCCTTCGACACCGCTCTGGGGGGCACGTTTCCGCAGCAGAGACAGCAGGGGAACCTCGCCTGCCCTGACCAGACCGTAACGTACGGCAATTGGCCCGATCAGTTCGAAGATGACGACGGAGCCGAGGATGATCGTTTCGACCAGTCGTCCCCCTTCAGGCCACAGCTTGGCGAGGGTCGAAGCCAATCCTATTGCCATTCCGGCCTGAGCCAGCAGAGTCATACCGATCCACGATTGTTCGCGCTGACCAAAATGACCAAGACGGGCACCGACAAAGGCTCCGATCATCTTTCCGAGGGATCTGAACACCACATAAGTGACACCGAGCAGACCAATATGAGCCAATGTTTCAATATGCAGGTTGGCACCCGCCAGAACAAAGAAGATGACATAGAGCGGATAGTCGATCTCATTAAGTGATTTTACCAGGCGGTGCCAGCGGGGTGAGCTGTCAGCCAGGATCATCCCGAGGGCCAGGCAGGAAAGCAGAGGTTCGAGGTCAAGTATTCTGCTGATGACGGCAACGGTGGTAACACCGCCTAAAAGAAGGATTTTATGTTCGCTGGCCAGTTCCATGCGCTGTGCCCAGAGCGACATGAGGAAGCCGAAAAAACCACCAAGCAGCAGTGGCATCGTCAGTTTGTAAACAATTGTTGTGAAACTTCCATCATCTGAAACCAGCAGTTGCGCAGCGATGGAAAAGGCAAAAACAGAAATCAGGTTGTTGAGGCTGACCAGAGTCAGAACTGTGCTGGTGACGGGACCTTCAGCTTCGTACTCGCGTATGACCATCAGGGTTGCTGCCGGAGCTGTGGCGATACTGATGGTGCCGGTAAAGATAGCAAACAGCAAGGAAGAATAACTGAGACTCAGGCTGCCGATGGTCTGGCCGACGACGAGGAGATTAACGCCAAACACAGTCAGGCCGACGAAGAGGCCCGAAGCTAAAGTTTCAGCAAAGGAAAAAATAAAAATCCGTTGTTTCCAACGCCTCAGGTTCTCGGTTCTCAGTTGTCCGCCGATATTCATCAGGATGAGAGCCAGGGCGATATCTGAGATCAGTTTGAGCTCGTCAAGTGCCGATGGTTTTATTAACTGGGGCAGGCCGGTCAACTTGGCAAATGAGGGACCGACGATCAGGCCGGCTAACAGGTAACCGGTGACGCGGGGATGCGACAGAGTGCGGCAAAGCGTCCACCGACCAGAGCAGCGACCAGGATAACGGCCAGAGCGTAAATTAATTGAAAAGAGTCGGCAGGCATAACAATCCAGTGTTAGACTATTGATCTAATGACAAGAAGACTTAAGCACAGTTGTTGGCAAAGTTCAATTTATAACATTCGTAAAGGTCGATATTAACATTTTGTCAGTATCCATAAAAGGAATCGGGATGAAGCAGATGGTTGAAGAGGAATTGAGCCACCCGGAAAAGTCTGATTCATGAATCGTCGTGGTGCAACGATGAGGTTACAGTGCATCGGCAGTGGTGACGCCTTCGGTAGCGGAGGGCGGCTGAACAGTTGCTATCATCTGACCGTAGGAGACAGGCGGTTACTGCTTGACTGTGGTTGCAGCAGTCTCATCGGGCTGGAGCGTTGCGGCTTAAAAGCCTGTGACATTGATACCATCGTGATCAGCCATCTGCATGGGGATCATTTTGGCGGTATCCCTTTCCTTCTGCTCGAAGGCAAGTATGTCAGCAGGCGGAGCAGAGCACTGACCCTGATCGGTCCGGCGGCTCTTAAAAACAGGTTGAAGCTGCTATGGATGCTCTTTATCCGGGAGCCCTTGCCGATGGTTTCGATTTTCCGATCCACTATATTCAGCTGCAACCACAACTGCCGATAGTGACAGATGATTTGACTCTGATCGCCTGGCCGATGAGGCATGGGCGAAGTGAACAGGTCTATGGACTGCGGGTCGAGTCGGGAGGAAAAGTTGTCAGCTACACCGGAGACAGTGAATGGACTGAAAATATAGTCGCTTTGAGTCGGAACAGTGATCTTCTGATCGCAGAGTGTTTTTCCTATGCCGGGAAAATTCCTTCGCATCTCGATTATCAGACCTTGCAGAAGAATAGAGCGCGGCTCGATTGCCAGCGTATGGTTGTCACCCACATGGGACCGGAGATGTTGATGAAAGTGGAGCAATTAAAGATTGATGCCTTAAGCGATGGTGATATTCTGGAACTGTAAACGGGCTGTACTTTTGCAAAGAAAGAGGATGGGAATCATGAACAGAAAAGTTCTGCTGTTGGG
>LQAG01000058.1_pt1 | contig 58939 bp, 78 predicted proteins | sample 1535801 | NCBI WGS metagenome assembly LQAG01 (sample SAMN04331584, study PRJNA305678) | bioreactor metagenome | isolation source: bioreactor_3 inoculated with Wadden Sea sediment 1st replicate of a... | place: Germany:Bremen
ATTTTGTCGGAGATTTAATTCATGACAGAAACTGAGTCAGAAAGTTTTAAGCCTGAATCAAAAAGTTCTAATGATTTTGGGCGTTGCTGTTTCCGTATTGCATATTTGGTTTAATGTCTTTGCCGTTCTCCCTTCATTGTGGCAGAACTCTTTACACTTTGCCGGATTCGCTCTGATTGCGGCATTGCTGTATCCGTTAAAGAAGGACGGATCAATCCTCTGGAGAGGTTTTGATCTTTTTATTGGTATCGTTGCCGCGGCATCCGCTCTGTATCTGATCAGCATGGAAGATGCGATCTATGATCGCGTGTCCGTCTGGTTGCGGGTGAGTGGGTTGCCGGTATCGTCCTGATTCTCTGTGTTCTCGAGTTTACCCGGCGGGTTGCAGGATGGTTTATTCCGGTTCTGATTATTGTCGCCCTGACCTATGTCGGGTGGTGGGGACATCTGGTGTCGGGAGTTTTCAAGTTTGCCGGACTGAGTGCTGAAACGATCCTGTTTCGTAGTGTCTACGGTGACGATGCCCTGTTCGGGACCATTGCCCAGATTTCTTCGACTTATGTCTTTATGTTTTTGCTGTTTGGCGCTTTTCTGTTGCGTTCCGGAGCCGGAGAGTTTGTCATCGATCTGGCAAGGGCTGTTGCCGGACGGTTGGTCGGTGGTCCCGGCCTGGTTGCCGTCATGGCGTCCGGTCTGATGGGGACGATCTCCGGATCAGCTGTGGCCAACACCGCATCCACGGGTGTTATTACCATTCCGTTGATGAAAAGGGCCGGTTTTCCCGCCAAGTTTGCCGCAGGAACAGAGGCGGCTGCATCAACCGGCGGACAGTTGATGCCACCGATTATGGGGGCGGGAGCCTTCGTTATGGCGACCTATACCCAGATTTCTTATAATACCATTGTTCTGGTCAGTATTCTGCCCGCCATTCTTTACTTTGCCACGGTGGCTTTCTTTGTGCGGATTGAAGCAAAGCGCAATTTTGTTACTGCGCTTGACGGGGAAAAGATCTCTGCCATTGAGGTTATAAGAAAAGGGGGGATCGTTTTTCTTGTGCCGATCGGGGTTTTGATTGCGCTTTTGATTTATGGTTTTACGCCGACATACGCTGCCGGACTCAGTATTATCTCGGTTGTTGTTTCGTCCTGGTTCAGCCCCAACAAGATGGGGCCGCGAGCGGTTATTGAGGCGATGGCTTTAGGGGCAAAAATATGGTTATGACCGCCATTTTACTGTGTGCTGTTGGTCTGATCGTCAATGTTATTGCCACTGCCGGAGTCGGAACACTTTCTCGCTGATGATTACTCAGTGGGCTGGACACAGCTTGATCATTGCCATTGTCCTGATTGCTTTGGCATCTCTGGTTCTGGGAATGGGATTGCCTGTCACGGCGGCCTACATTGTATTGGGAACCCTCTCCGCCCCGGCTTTGCACGGTTTGATCGCCGACGGTATGTTGGTGGATGCCCTGGCCAATGGCCAGGTTTCCGAAACGGCCAGGGCGATTTTATGCTTGCCGCACCAGAAAACTGGCGGAAATCGGGAATCCGATGAGTCAGTCTGCCGCACGAGCGATTATTGATGCCGTTCCTGTTGATCTGATCGCTACGGTGCGTGAATCGATGTTGAGCGCGGATGTCATGACTTACGCACTGTTGTCGGCCCATCTGATCGTCTTCTGGCTCAGTCAGGATTCAAATGTTACCCCTCCGGTTGCTCTGGCAGCATTTACTGGCGCAGCGATCGCCGGGACCAAGCCAATGGAGACGGGGGTCCAATCCTGGAAGGTTGCCAAGGGACTCTATATTGTCCCGCTGCTGTTTGCTTACACCCCTTTCATTGGTGGCTCCTGGGATCAGGTCTTTATGATCTTTATCTTTGCCCTGTTTGGCCTGTATGCCTTTACCGCAGCTCTGCAGGGGTTTATGGAGGCACGACTGAACCCATTGCCCCGATTTGTGACACTGGTTGCCGCCGTCGCACTGCTGTGGCCGACAACCTGGCTCATTCACCTTGCCGGTCTGGTCGCCCTTGTTGTTATTTTTATTTTGAATTGGCGTATCTCCAGAATGGCATTGTCGGAAGATGTTTTGGCGACTTGAACCGCTTTTTTTGAATTGAAGCCCATCCTGTTCGAGGGTGGGCTTTTTTTATCTAGGCCCCAATGGAATGAGATTCTAATTATTTTATTCTTTTAATTTTTCATCTCATGGCTTATTGTTATTCAGTATTAATAATAGCGCATACTTGGGAGTCGATGATGAAAATCCGTAATAAGTTTATCCTTCCGATTGTCGGTTTAGTCGTTGTTTCCGCATTTTTAGCTATCTTTGCAATTAACATGACCGTAGACGATCTGGGTGATAAACAAATCGACGCCTTGTCTGATTTTGCCTTTAAAAACCTGGTTGGGCAGGCAAAAACCCGTCAGAGTGCAATCTATTCAAGTATTGAGCAGCTCGGGCAGGCCGCTCTTGACCAGGCGGCCCTCTTTTCAGAGGTTCCGGACATTCAGGACGCTTACGAAATCGCTCTGTCTGGTGACATCAATGATGAAAACGATATCATGATGCAACAGGCACGACAAAAGCTTCGTATCGTTATGGCATCATATATCGATGGATATGAAAAACAGACCGGTGCCAGGGAATTCAAAATCCATTTTCACACACCGAGTGGGCGCAGCCTTGCACGATTGTGGCGTAAAAACTGGCAGGCTAAGCGATGGTAAGAAGGTCGATATCTCTGATGATTTAACCTCGTTCCGCAAGACAGTCGTCGAAATCAACAGGGGAGAGCACAAACCTCTCAGTGGAATTGAGATCGGACGCGGCGGGTTTGCCATCCGTGGATTGTCAGCTGTTAAGGGTTTTGATGGTGAGCACGTCGGATCAGTCGAGGTGCTGAGATCGTTTAATGAAGTTCTGAAGGCGAACCACACCGATGACAGCTATCAGCTCGCCGTCTATATGTTGGCAGACAAGTTGCCGATTGCCACCAGATTACAGAATCCGGAAAAAAATCCGGTGTTGGACGGAAAGTATGTGTTTACCTCGTCGACAGACTCCAGCAAAACAGATGCAATCATGACTTCTGCCATTCTTGATGAAGGTAAAACGGGCTCCGTGGAAAAATTGTCGGGCAGCAGTTTGTCATGGCTTTTCCCATCCCTGACTTTGCCGGTAACGTCGTTGGAGTGATGGCTCTGGCCTATGACATGACACAGATCAACAGCATGGTTGCGGGCATGAAAGCGGCTGAGGGACAGGTTGTTCAGTCTGTCATCTGGCGTTTTGCCGTCGGTGGTGTGATCCTCGTGCTTGCATTATCATTGACGGTCGTCCTTGTCACTCGCTATATCACCAGACCACTGCACCTGGTGATTGAATCTGCAGAGAGAGTCTCCAGGGGGGATCTGAGCCAAACGATCAGCTTTACGGGGCGGGATGAAGTTTCGTCTCTCGCCGCTGCGGTCAACAAGATGATTGCCAGTCTGCGGGTCAAGGCTGATGAAGCGAGCCAGATTGCCGATGGAAATTTACAACTTGAGGTCGAGGTTGCCTCGGAGCAGGATTCAATGGGGCTCGCTTTCAGGAAAATGGTTGCAACCCTGAATGATGTTCTGGGGGAGGTTTATCGCGCCTCAGAGCAGATTGACAACGGCAGTGTCCAAGTTTCAGATTCGTCTCAGGTTCTGTCGCAAAGCGCCACGCAATCGGCGGCATCGCTGGAAGAAATCAGTAGTTCAATGAACGAGATTGGTGGCCAGACCCAACAGAGCGCTGCCAATGCGGGGCAGGCTAACCAGTTGGCCAGCCTGGCACAGGAAGCTGCCAAAACCGGTAATGAGCGTATGCAATCCATGGTCATCGCGATGGGTGAAATCAACGCCGCGGGACAGAATATCAGTAAAATTATTAAGGTGATCGATGAAATCGCTTTTCAGACCAATCTTCTGGCTTTGAATGCCGCGGTTGAAGCCGCACGGGCAGGGCAACACGGCAAGGGGTTTGCGGTTGTTGCGGAGGAGGTGCGCAATCTGGCTGCTCGCAGTGCCAAGGCGGCTGAAGAGACGGCTCAATTAATCGAAGGATCGGTTGAAAAAGCGGAAAACGGTACGGACATTGCTGAAAAGACATCAGAGGCATTGGCGGAAATTGTCGGCGCTATCACGCAGGTTACTGATCTTGTTGCTGAAATTGCAGCTGCCAGCAACGAACAGGCCCAGGGTATCGGTCAGATTAACCAGGGTTTGGGGCAGATTGACGCCGCTGTCCAGCAGAATACTGCAACCGCTGAAGAATCCGCTGCTTCGGCGGAAGAATTATCGGGGCAGGCGTCCCATTTGAAGCATATGCTCAGTCGGTTTAAATTGACTGGATATTGCCCTGGTCATGGTCAGACCTCTGGGCCTGGACCAGCTCCGCAAGTGAAGCCTCAGCCCCTCAAGCCGGCTGTGAGTCACGAAGACGCACAATCACAAAGCTGGGGTGAGCTGCAGGATCAAATTAAACCACAGATAAAACTTGACGATGATGATTTTGGCAAGTTTTAGCTTCTGTGATCCTGACCTTTGATTTTATCTTGGTTGGAGGCTCTTTGTGGGGAACGCCGAATATAGCTTTGAAAGTGAAAAGCCGATCGGGCCTGAAGTGCTTTTCGTTGAAGAGAACAGCTTTTACCGTTTGTCCCTGTCCCTGGAAAAGGGTCAGATGGAGTGTGCCGTCAAACTGGAGCTTTCTTCTCAGGATAATAAATCTACATCAGCTGCATATCCCAGCCCATCTGATCTGATCTGGTTTCTGACCCAGAATGGCATTATTCAGACAATCGATTACCCCGCCCTCTATGAGTTTTGTGCGGCCGTTGAAGTCAACGCTTTTCCCGAGAGTCATGTCGTCGCCAGGGGGCGGGAACCCGAAACGGGAGCCGATGGATGGTTTGAGTTAATGGTTAAAACGACGGGTGAAGATCAGGTTTTCAAGGAAGATGATGCCGGCAACGTCGATCTGAAGACTCTCAATGCTTATAGCGAGATTGAGGCAGGGCAGAAACTGGGCATGATTCATCAGCCTAAAGCTGGAATTCCGGGAATGACGGTTACGGGGCAACCTGTTCCCGCTGAAGCGGGACAACCTTACGAATTGCTTGCCGGTGAGGGGGTTGAGCTCAAATATCGTAACAGGGTTGCCTTTTCGACCAAGTCGGGTCGGGCTCTGCTGGAAAGAAATGTGCTCTCGGTTGTTGATCATCTCGTCGTTCCCGGCGATCTTGATCTTCGTGTCGGCAATATTGATTTCAATGGTTTTGTTGAAATCAGAGGAGATGTCCCGGATGATTATCGGGTCAAATCGACAAAAGGGATCAAAATTAACGGTCTGGTCGGCGCATGCCGGTTGGAATCGGAAGGGTCTATTGAAGTTGCAAGTATGGCAGGAAAGGGGGTTGGGACAATTATCTGTCGCGGCGATTTTAAGGCCGGTTTTGTTAATCAGGTAACTCTCCACGCTTATGGCGATGTCAGTATCGGTTACGAAATCCGTAACTCGGTGATTAAATCAACCGGCAGGATCATTGTTGAAAAAGGATCCATTATTGGGGGGGAATGTGTTGCCATGCAGGGGATTGAGACGCGTACCGCCGGGACAGGGTCGGGTCTGAAACCAGGTTGATCGCAGGTGTTTATTTCCGGATGTTGATCGGTTCGAGTTCTTGCGTCAGAGACTGCTTAGCGTAAATCGTCAGATCAAGTCTCTCGACCAGGGTCTCACTCCGTTGGAGAAATATGTTAAACGCCATCCCGAGGCAGGAGATGTCACTCTTAAGCGGCTACAGATATTGAGAGACAAGATGGCGCAGCTCAATGCTGATAAAGAGCGCCTCAGTGCTGAAGTCACAGCATCGACTCCGCAACAGTTTAACAGCCAGAACCCCAAAATAAATATTCATAGTACCCTGCTGGAAGGCGTCAGTCTGGTTTTAGGCAACAGCACTGAAGAGATCCGCCAGAAACGCAGTGGTCCACTCAGTATTATCGAAAACACGGAAGATGGTGGTTTGCGTTATCTCTCCTTGTCACCCCTCCATGTCAGAGCCTGTATGATTGAGCAGGATTTGCTTTGCGACGTTGATGAAATATAAAATATTTTCGCTCACCGCATAATCGATCTATTGTATCTAACACTTGAAAATGTATGGATATAACGCTATTTTATAAAAATTGTTTTTTTAATAGATAAAAATATTTACTATTTTTGTTTATGATTCGCGTTCATATAAACGCTGGTGTTTATTCTTACGATGCAGAGGTCACCATGACAGGGAAACAATTGTTGCTGAAAGCACTCAAGGACAGGGGAGTGAAGTACATCTTCGGCTATATCGGCGGAGCTATCATGCCTGTATTCGACGAGATGGAAAAAGGAAAGACTTTCAATTTATTATGGCTCGTCATGAACAGGGGGCAACGTTTATGGCCCAGGGGCTGTCGCGGGCATCAGTGTCGAACCGAGAGCGGCAGATCGGGGTCTGTGTCTCGACGTCCGGTCCTGGAGCGATGAATCTGGTGACCGGTGTGGCCGATGCGTATATGGATTCGATCCCGATCGTCGTGGTGACCGGACAGGTGGCGACGGGCGTTATCGCAACGGATGCCTTTCAGGAAAGCGATGTTGTCGGCGTCATGATGCCGATCAGTAAGCAAACCTATATGCCGTTAACGGCGGAAGAGATTGAACAGACCGTTCATGAGGGGTTCTATGTCGGGACGACCGGGCGTGGTGGCCCGATTCTGATTGACGTACCAAAGGATGTGCAAAATCAGCTTGTTGCTGATAACTACTCCTTTGATCCGAACAGTTATCGCCCCCATCTCCCAGGTTATTTTTACACTCCGACACCGGAACGCGAGCCGATTCAAAGGGCGATTAATCTGATCAATAAGAGTGAACGCCCCGTTATGTTTTGCGGCCACGGCGTCATCAACAGCAATGCCGGGTCGTTGTTACGCCAGTTTGCTGAAAAAACCAATATCCCGGTTGCCTGTACCCTGCACGGTCTCTCCGGGCTGCCGGCCGACCATCCGCTCAATCTTGGTATGATGGGTATGCACGGTACCGTTGAAGCCAACCGAGCGATTATGGAAGCCGATTTGCTCATTTCCTTCGGCATGCGTTTTGATGATCGTGTTACCGGCAAGTTGAATGAGTACGCGCAGAATGCCGATGTTATCCATGTCGAGATAGATCCCTCTGAAATTGATAAGAATGTGCGCACCTCGGTCGCAATCAATGCCGATGTTTATCGTACCCTGCATGTGATGATGGGCGATCGATGTTAACCTGCAAGCCGCGCAAGCGTTGGCTCGAAAAAATTGAAGCATTCCGCAGTGTCATGGCTGGTGATTTGAAAGAAGAGATCGAAAAGGGGGTTGGCGAGGATGGGAAGTTGTTGATGAAGACTGTTATCAGCAAGTTGTCCGATTTGACTGAAGGCAAAGATCTCATTGTTCCCGACGTTGGTCAACATCAGATGATGGCATCGCGGTTTTACAATTTCCAAACAGAAAACAGCTTTTTTTGTCTCCGGTGGAGCAGGGACCATGGGGTGCTCTCTGCCGATGGCAATCGGCGTCAAGATGGCTCGTCCTGATGAGCGGGTCTGGTCGATCAGTGGCGATGGCGGCTTCCAGATGAATGTTCAGGAACTGGGCACGATCATGGAGCATGATCTCGATGTCAAGATTATCATCCTTAATAATGGTTACCTCGGCATGGTGCGGCAATGGCAGACTTTTTTCTTCGATGCCTGCTATGCCGGAACACCGATGCAGAGTCCCGACTTCGGATTGATTGCTAACGCTTACGGGATTCCTCATCGCAAAGTTGAAAAACTGGCGGATGTCGTTCCTGCCCTGCAGGAAGCGATTGATCACAAGGGCGCCATGGTGCTCGAATTCATCTGTGATCCGGCCGAGGTTATTCTGCCGATGATCCCTTCTGGCGGTGGCTTCGAGGATATGCTGGTCAAGCATCCGAAAAAGAAATCGAACACTCAAAAGAAAGAAAAATCATCAAAGGCAGATCAAGGAGAAACCGCATGAAAAGACGTGCCATCCTGGCTTTTACCCTCGATCATCCCGGCGTGTTGAATAAGATTTCCATGCTGATCCGTAAAAAAATGTACAACGTCGATACCTTGACCGTGTGCCGGTCAAGAATTCCAGGGGTCAGCCGCATGACCATTACTCTGGAGGAAAATGACGAGGCCAAGGTGACCCAGGTGATTAAACAGCTTGAAAAGTTCACCGAGGTTATTTCGGCCAAGGAGCTGGACACCGATCATAGTTATTGGCGCGAAGTCGCGATTGTGATGCTGGAAGTCGATGCCGCGCATTTGGAAGATTTCATGGGCGCTATAACTTTGAGGTTCTGGAACAGAAAAGTGATGATATTCATATTCTTCAGGTGGCAGGATCGACCCGCAAGATCGACGCTTTCTGGAAGAGGTTGGGCAGGAGCATATTATTGAAATTGCCCGCACCGGTGTGACGGCACTGGAAAAATAAATAATGGAACTGTAGCAGAAATTGCTTTTAATGTTCAGACAGATCCCGGAGCCGTGACGGTGGCCGGGGTCTGTCTGTTTTCAGGTTGGATCTGAGCCGTTGCTGCTGCAGGATAACGACAGATAACCTCAGTTAAGGACTTGACTGCTAAGGCCCCGCTGATGGACACTTTATTTTGTTGAAAATAGTTATCGATATCGATCATGGCCGATCTGGAGGATTTATGAAGAGACGCAGCAACCGGATCACCGGTGAAAAAGGTGGAGCAAACTGGGTTGAAAGAACCGCATCGAGAACCATGTTGCGTGCGGTTCGCTTTAAAGACGAAGATTTCGAAAAGCCCGTTATTGCCGTCGCGGTTCCTTATACCAATGGCACCCCATGTAATGATCATATTCGTGATCTGGGAGATCTGTTGGAACAGGAAATTGAAGCTGCAGGAGGCAAGGCGATTATCTTCGGGACTCCCGTTGTCTCTGATGGTATCTCTATGGAACTGAAGCCATGAAGTATTCACTTGTCAGTCGTGAGGTGATTGCTGATTCCATTGAATTGATGACCGAAGGCTATCAGGTCGATGGGGTTGTGACCCTTTCAGGTTGTGACAAAACCATTCCTGCCGCCCTGATGCCGATTGCCCGTAATGATCTGGTTGGATTGACTCTCTATGGCGGTAGTATCCTCCCCGGTCTGAGCGGAGCGAAAGAATTGAATATTGTCAGTGCCTTTGAGGGAATCGGGGCACACTCTGCCGGTCGGATTGATGATGCGGAATTACGTCAGATTGAATGCCGGGCCTGCCCTGGAGCTGGTTCCTGTGGAGGGATGTATACCGCGAATACGATGGCTTCGGCGATCGAAGCAATGGGAATGAGTGTTCCGGGATCAGCTTCAAATATGGCTGTTGATCGGGACAACCGGATTTCTGAAGATAAACGAGGAGATGTCGCAAAGAGTGCCCGGGCACTGGTTGAATTACTCAGGCAGGGCATTACCGCCCGGCAGATCATGACCCGTAAGGCCTTTGAGAATGCCGTGACTGTCGCTTGGGCCTTGGGGGGTCGACGAATGCGGTCTTGCACCTGCTGGCGTTGGCAAGAGAAGCGAGGTCGATCTGACGCTTAAAGATATTGCTGCAGTGACCGCAAAGGTTCCACTTCTGGGGAATTTCAAGCCTTTTGGGCGTTACCTGATGAACGATCTGCACCGCTTGGGAGGGGTGCAGATGGTGATGAAACTCCTGCTTGACGCAGGGTTGATCCATGGTGATTGCTTGACTGTTACAGGTCGAAGTGTTGCGGAAATTTGACTCATGCACCTGCCTGTCCAGTCGATCAGGATGTGATTTATTCTGTCAAGCAGCCCTACGCTGAGGCTGGAAACATATCCGTATCCTCTATGGTAATCTGGCCGAAGATGGCTGTGTTCTCAAGCAGAGTGGAAAAGAACTGCAAACCATGTCTGGCCCGGCCAGAGTGTTTGAACGCGAGGAAGCCGCACTCAACGCGATTCTGGGGGGGAAGATCAAGCCTGGTGACGTTATTATCATCCGTTATGAAGGGCCTAAAGGCGGCCCCGGTATGCGTGAGATGCTTTCGCCCTCAGCTGCATTGATGGGGGCCGGGTTGGGCGACAGCGTTTCTTTAATAACCGATGGGCGTTTTTCCGGCGGGACGCATGGCATCATGATCGGCCATGTTGCACCGGAGGCTCAACAGGGAGGATCTCTGGCTTTGGTTGAAGAGGGGGATCTGGTCGAGATCAATCTTGATCGGGACGAGTTGAATCTGTTGGTTGACGAAGCTGTTATGGCCATGCGGCGCCAGAATTGGGTTCCGCCGCCACAGCGCTACACCCACGGAGTTCTGGCTAAGTACGCTCGTCTGGTGTCGTCCGCTTCAAAGGGCGCGGTGACGTCCTGAGAATCGTTGGCTCCACCCCTGATGTTGAACAAAAAAAGAGCCTGGTGCGATCCTGCATCAGGGCTCTTTTTTTGTTTGTTGAGTTTAGTTGTCGCTCGTGGCTTTTTCAATTGCCGCTGATAAGCGGTGGTCTTCCTTGACACGTTTGAGCTGGGTTGAGACGGCGCTCTCGACATACAGTTCCTGAGAAAAACCGACATAGAGGGAGTAGATGATAAACAGAAGAACGACCGCAAACGGGAGTCCGGTGCAGACCGAAGCCGTTTGCAGAGTGGTCAGACCGCCACCGATCAGCAGTACGGCTGCAACGGCTCCTTCCATAAGAGCCCAGAAAACTCTTTGAGGGACAGGAGAGTCAAGTTTACCGCCGATGTCAGATGGTCGACGACAAGTGAGCCTGAGTCTGAAGAGGTGATGAAGAACACCGCGACCAGGGCAATTCCGATAAATGACAGAATATTAGTCATGGGAAGCTCTGCAGCATGACGAACAGGCCGTCGATACATCAGCCTTGACCGCTGTAAGAATATCTGCCGCGCCGCTCGACTGCAGGAACAGGGCGGAACCACCGAAGACCGACATCCACAGGAATGACAGGATCGTAGGGAACAGAACCACACACAGGATAAACTCCCGCACAGTGCGCCCTTTGGAAATACGGGCGATAAACATGCCGACAAAGGGGGACCAGGAAATCCACCAGGCCCAGTAAAAAACCGTCCAGGACCCCTGCCAGTTACTGTCTCTGAAGGTTTCCGCCCAGAGACTGATCTGCGGGAGCTCGGTCATGTAATAGCCGAGGCTCTGGGTGAAGCCGCTGAGGATATAGACTGTCGGCCCGGCGACGAGAAGAAAGAGCATCAGCAGTGCGGCCAGTATCATATTGCACTGGCTCAGACGCTTGATCCCACCATTGAGCCCAGACATGACAGAAATTGTCGCCAGGATGGTGATGACGGCGATCAGTATGATTTGGGTTGTCGGGTTGATCTGAACACCAAGAGATAGTTCAAACCGGCGTTGATCTGCTTTACACCGAGGCCCAATGAGGTGGCCAGTCCCATCAGGGTTGCCATGACCGACAGGGTGTCGATGGCATTGCCCCAGAAACCATAGATCCTATTGCCGAGGATCGGGGTAGAAAATCGATCTGATGGTTAACGGCAGGCCTCTGTTGTAGGCGAAAAAAGCCAGGCCGAGACCGACGATCGAGTAGATCGCCCAGGGGTGGATTCCCCAGTGAAAGAAGGTGATCCCCATGGCTGCTTGAGCCGCTTCCGGAGTTCCTCCCTGAACACCGCTGAACATGGGGGATGGAGAGGCGTAATGGTACATCGGTTCACCGACACTCCAGAACATCAGGCCGATACCCATTCCGGCACTCAGCAGCATGGCCAGCCAGGATATTGTTGAAAATTCGGCTTTCGCATCCTTTCCTCCGATACGGATATCCCCGAAGCGGCTGAAGGAAAAATAGACCGCAGCCAGAATGACGATGTTGGCCACAAGGATCAGAAACCAGCCAAAGACGCTTGTGGTAAATGACATGATTTCGCTGAAGAAATCCGTTGCCTGGTCGTGAAACATGACCGACAGGAGGATAAATGTGATCAGGATTGCTGTTGCGCTGAAGGTCACCTGGGGATGAATGTCGAATCCGAGACCGACCCAGTTGTCTTCTCCAGGTTCCTTTTGCTCAGCATCATTAAATATTGATTCTGTCGGTCTGATTCTCAGGCGAATGGCTTTGCGTCTGGTTGCTTTTTCGACTTTTCGGAGCTTCTTCACAAGCTCCTGTTCAGGATGGCTTTCTCTTTCATCAACGTAGTGAGGCATTATCTTCTTTCATTAGGGGATAAGACGATTACCGTGTGGCTGACATATTCATGTTATCGCCACACAAAAGCACTCACCCTACACCAGATTGCCAAAGCGGTCAAATCGTGCCCCCTTTAACTGGGCGATGAAACGAACCGTCGACACAGGATTTTTCCGGCTCTGAGCGTATGTTTTTTCATCGTCCTCTCTGAATTATTTACTGTGAAAGACCGCTGGTGGAGTCATTGGGGATGCTTTCTGGACGGTCATGCCTGAATCAAGAAAAACTCTGCTTGCTTGTTCTGAAGCAAAATTATACTTTTTCGTAACGGCCAAGATTACGCTCATGGCGGAGCTTTACAATTACATCGGGGTGAAGGATTTATTCTTCTGTTATCTCCAGGACCCTTTCCAGCCGAACCACACTTAAGAACAGATCATAACGCGCTTCAATTTCCAGGTTGCGTGACCGGGTGAGCAAAAACTGGGCATCCAGTAAATCAACAGTGGTTGCCTGTTGTTGTTGAAACGGTTTTTCGTAACGCGGTAGTTTTCTTCTGCTGAAATAACACCACTGCGCGCCTCCTGCTGACGCCCGAGGGATATGAGGTTATTCTGCAGGGCACTCTCCAGTTGCAGTGTCAGGGCCGCTTCTGTGTCACGTAGTTCGGCGGAAATCGCTCGAACGCCAGCATCTGCCGCCGCGATATCCTCTTCTCGAGAGAAACCATCGAACAGCGTCCAACTGGCTTTGACTGTGAGCAGGTTGTCGCTCTCGTCGCTCTCCAAAGGCGAGAGAGTATCCCCGTATTCTTCATGGCTGGCAGACAGGTCGACTGTCGGGAGATACTTGCCCTTACTGGCGCTGCGCTCGCCCTTAGCCGCTGATAATTCCCTGCGCAGATAATTTATTTCACTGCGGTTTTCAACATCTGCCGCTGATATTCTGCCCTTTGAAGCGGCTCAAATTGTTTGAGTGACTCTGGTGAGAGTTCAGTCAGTGTTTCTTCTGTCGGCAGTGATATGCCGATCGTGCGCTCCAGCTGTCTTCTGGCGATCTGTTGCTGGCCGCTTGCCTGAAGCAAGGTCTGGCGAGCATTGGACAGCTCGACTTCAACCCGCAACAGATCATTGCGGGCGATCAGGCCGTAGTCGAATTGCAGTTGCGCGTCCCGTCGTTGCTGTTCGAGTAACTCAACACCCTCGTCGGCTGTATCGACTGAGCGTGCCGCGCGCAAAACTTCAATAAAGGCTTGCTGTGCTTCCAGGATAACATCGGCACGTGTGCCCTTAAGTTGATAGTCTGCCCCTTCGGCCCTCTGCCTGGCCGCATTGTAGCGGTGATAATCGCTCATACCGTTAAACAGGTTGATCGTGGCGGCGATAGCTAGTGTAGAGGTCTTAAGCCCCTGATTATGGGGGTCTTTGTCTCGATCCAGGTAGTCGTAATTCAGAGACAGTCCCGGTAGGAAACTGGATCGGGCTTTGCCGACAGCAGCAGTTGCCTGGTCCGTCCTGGCTCTGAATTGTTCGATACGCTGGTGATTACGCAGGGCAGCGGATATGGCTTCGTCAAGAGTCAGGGCCCTTGCCGGGACAGATGGCAGTAACAACATCAGCAGGATAATAATGAATGGTCGCATCAGTGTCCCTCCGGGGCTTTTCGATTTTCCATCCGAATAACGACAATAAGAATAGCCGGGATTACAAAGATCGTGAATACGGTCGACACCGCCAACCCTCCCAGGATGACACTGCCCAGCCCACGGTAGAGCTCCGTCCCTGCTCCGGGAATCAGTACGAGCGGCAGCATGCCGAAAATACTGGTCGTCGCGCTCATGTAAATGGGACGCAGGCGGCTGCGGGTTGATTCCAGCACCGCTTCTCGATAATCCATACCGTGATCGTGAAAGTTGTTCAGGGATTGATGGACAATCAGGATGGCATTGTTGACCACGACCCCGATCAGGATGACGAAACCGAGCATGGTCAGGACATCCATCGGCTGCGGAGTTATGAATATGTTGAGCAATTTCAGACCAATGAAGCCTCCGGCGCCAGCGAGTGGGACTGACAGCATGATGATCAATGGATAGATAAAATTACCGAATAGAGAAGCCATCAGCAGGTAGGCAATTAATGCGGCAAGTAGAAAGTCCCACTGCAATACTTTACGCGTTTCAACCAGTTTATCAGCGGCGCCACTCATGTTGACCTGAAGACCTTCCAGGAGACCCATTTTGTCGACCTGGGGAATAATCTGCTTATCAATGATTTCCATGGCTGTTTGCAACGGCATTGTGGTGGTGGGGTACCTGCAGGGTAACTGTTCTGTCCCGTTCAAGGTGTCTGATACGGGCCATGCCGGTCGTTTCCTGTAGCGAGGCAAGTGAAGAAACCGCAACAAGTTTGCCGCCTGGGGTGGCCAATGTTGCCTGATAGAGGGCTTGGGGGTGGAGATTTCTTGAGCTGAAGCTTTAAGCACCAGATCGATCTTTTTTTGCCCTGCTGCTTGAAGTCGCCAACGACACGGCCATCCATTAACACGTCAAGCGCTGAACCTAGATCGCGGGTACTCATGCCGTTGGCTTTCAAGCGATCCCGGTTAGGATGATCTTGACTTCCGGATAGGTGAGTTCGATGGATGGGACGGGGCGGACCTGGCTGTTTTCGATCTGTCCCCGGATCATGCCGAACATGGTCCCGGATGCCGCGACAATCTGGTTGAGATCGTTACCGCTGATATTCAGTTTGATCGCTCGACTTTCGCCGAGCCCGGTTTCAAAAACTCCGGGCTGGAGGCTGACACCGTACATGCCGGGAATGCTGTAGATCAACCTGGTAAAGAAAGGGAGTAATTGACCAGCCTGATCAAAGTGGTCGCTGATGGCTCCTGCGATCATGAACCCCTCGGCACCGACGTAAAACATATTTCTGATCGATGGGACTCCGTCGATGTCGGTGCCGAAATGTGGTTCGGCCATCTGATGAAAGCGTTCACCAATATCGATCCGCTCTGCGGTTGACAAACCGGGGGGAGGGACCAGGATGTTCAGGACCAGATTGCGGTTGCCCTGAGGCAGGTATTCCATCTTCGGCGTCAGGAGATAGACCGAAGCAAAAGCGACGCCGATCAGGACGGACAGGGTGGCCAGTCGGGTCATCCAGTTGTGGATTGCCAGTGAAACAAGAGCCATCAGCAGGTCGGAAAGCCTGCGGCCGATTTATCGAGAACTGGCAGGTTTTCCGTCCGGTCGATTTTTCATGCGGAACAGTTTGTAGGAAAACATCGGAATGACGGATACCGAGACAAACAGGCTTAAGGACACCGCCGCGACCACCGCAATGGCAATATCGCGAAACAGCTGACCTGCTTCTTCTTGTATAAAAACGACCGGTAAAAGACCGCCACTGTGGTGATCGTTGAGGCCAGGACGGCTCCCCAAACCTCCTTTGCTCCATCCAGCGCGGCATCGAAAGCTTTTTGCCCATGAGCCGGTGACGGTCGATATTTTCAATCACGACAATGGCGTTATCGACCAGCATGCCAACAGCAAAAGCGATCCCGGCCAGCGAGACGACATTGAGGTTGCGGCCGAGCAGATCAAGGAAAATGAAGGTTCCGACAACGCTGATCGGGATTGCCGTCGCGACAACGATCGTGGCGCGCAGGCTGCGCAAAAACAGTAACAGCACACCAATCGCCAGCAACCCGCCAAACATGATGTTCTGCTTGATCTGGTTAATCGCCCCGTTGATGTAAAAACGCTGATCATAGACCCAATCGAGGTAAAGTCCCTGCTGAGCCAGTTTATGTTCATTGAGCCAGAGGTATTTTTCTTCGGCTCGGTTGGTCATATCGAGGATATTTGTACCCGCTTCCGGTCGCACCCCGATGGCAATGCCGGGAACACCATTCTGGAGGACCACGGATTTTTTCTTTTCGAAACCGGGACCGATTTCTGCCAGATCGCCAAGTAAGACTCGCTGTTGACCGGTTGAGCGGATGACAACAGCAGCGATCTCTTCGGGGGAGTTGAATTCACCTGTGGTCCGGATACGAAAATCGCGGCGACCGACACCAAGGGTTCCGGCCGAAATATTGATATTTTCGCCCTGGATTGCGGTGATAATATCATTGGTCGTTAAACCGTAGACCGCCATTTTTCCGCCGAGACAATGATGTGCATCTCAGCTTCAGTGCCGCTGCCAACAAAGAGCTCAGACACTCCTTTGACCCGTTCTAGATGTTGACGCACTTCATTTTCAAAGTAGGTCTTGTAATTCTGGATCGGTGTCTCATTGCCTTCCATGGTTTTCAGGATAATCCAGATGACGGGTGAAGTCGTCGCCCCTGAAGCATTGACGATCGGGTTATCAACCCCGTCAGGGTAATCAGGAACTTCGTTGATTTTGTTGGAAACCCGGAGCAGGGCTTCCTCAACGCTGGTGCCGACCTTGAAACGCAGAGTCACGCTGCCGCGGCTGTTGCTCGACTCGCTCTCCATCTCGATCAGATCGGGCAACCCTTTGAGGGTATTTTCCTGTTCCTCGATGATTTCGCGTTCGACTTCATAGGGCGTGGCGCCACGCCAGGTGGTGGTGATCTGGATCTCCGGCTCGATCACCGTCGGACTCAACTGATAGGGCAGTCGGGTCAGGCTGATGAATCCAAACATCAGTACCATGATGATGCCAGCCAGCACGGTCACCGGTTTCAGGATGGAAAAACGGATGATATCCATTACGAAATTCCTTGCTACGGATGATCCCTTTCTCCTGAGAAAGGGGAAGGAATATCAAGCTTGCCTGTCAAAAGCGAATTGGCTGGCCGTCTTGAATCCTCTCATTGCCTTTGACCACGACCATTGCGCCGGGAGTCAGCTCCTGGTGTTCGACAGAGACATCCATCCCCTGATATCCCCGAATGACCACAGGAAGCATTTTTGCTATGCCGTTGGTCGCCAGAAAAACAACATTTTTTCCAAATTTGTTGATCACGGCATCGCGCGGAACCCGCAGGCCAACCACCTCCGGTCCACTGGGCAGTTGGGCTTTTGCTTCCATGCCGGCGATCAGTCCTTGTGCTTGGTGTATTTTCAGCTTAACCGTAAAGGTTCTGGTGGCAATATCTCCCCGTGGGATAAAATGAATAAAGCTGGCATTGTATTTTTTCCCTCCACAGGTCACGCTGAGTTGCTTATCTTCATGAAGGAAGCCGAGTATCTTCTGGGGAACATCAATATGTGCTTCGAGATGACGATCATCAACGACAACGGCAATCTGCCCCCCGGTCGAAACCCATTCACCCTGTTCTGTCAATTTTCTCTGGATGAGGCCGGTGAAAGGGGAGACAATCGTCGTTTTTTCGAGTTCAAGCTGTTGGCGGGCAAGGGCTGCCTTGAGCGCCTCCGCTTGTTTCTCAAGGGCCAGTACCCGGTAGTAGTTTTCGTCATAGAGGGATTCAGCAACGGACTTTTTTTCGTACAGAGCGGTGACGCGTTTTAAATCCTTGCGGACTTTCTCCAGTTCGATCCGGGCCCGATCGTAATTGGCCTGAGTCGATGCAAGGGCTGTTTTCAGAAGGTCGCTGCGCAATACGACCAGCGGTTGTCCTGCCTTGACCCGTCCCCCTTCTATAATGGCGATTTGTTCAACAATGCCGGAAACTTCAGCGGCCACCCGTGACATTCGTGCATATTGAACACTGCCAACCAGTTCAACCATCGGTTCGGCGCTTCCTTCTGTCACTGCGGCAATTTCTACCAGCATTGGCGGCGGACCTTGGTTTTTGGGGCCATCTTCTGCTGCACAGAGAGATGAACCGTTCAGCAGCATGATGAAAATAAATAGTCCATATTGAAAGGTGCTGCGCATGTTTTCTCCTTGAACAGTCCGATTAAAATAGATAGTTGATGGCTTAAATTACGATAACTTCACGGAAAATTATGTTCATAACCAGAAAAGACAAAATGGATCATGTAAAGCCGGACAGGCTTATTCTGGTTTCAAACGCACCAGATGGCCATCATCATGATCTGTCAACAGGTAGATATACCCGTCCGGTCCTTGACGCACATCACGGATGCGGCCGAGGGTGTTTTTAAGCATCCGTTCCTCTTTGACAACCCGTTCTCCATTGAGTTCCAGCCTGACCAGCATCCGGTCCTTCAGGGCTCCGATCAAGAGATTGCCCGACCACAGTGGGAATTTATCGCCGGTATAAAAGAGCATGCCTGATGGAGCGATGGACGGAACCCAGTAATGGATCGGCTGAGCCATCCTTTCTTTGTGAGTTCCTTCTCCAATCTGAGTCCCGCTGCCATAATTGACGCCATGGGTAATAACCGGCCATCCATAGTTGACACCGGGGCGGATGATATTGATTTCATCGCCTCCCTGAGGCCCATGTTCCTGGGTCCATAGTTGACCGGTCTCGGGATGTAATGCTGCTCCCTGTATATTTCTGTGGCCGTATGAATAGATTTCAGGCTGGCGTGCGCCTTGAGTGCGGAAAGGGTTGTCTTCAGGCAGAGATCCGTCATCTTGGAGGCGGATCACCGTGCCTGCGTGGTCATTGAGGTCCTGAGCTCTCTCTCGTTGACCGCGGTCACCGAGCGTGATAAAGAGCATGTTGTTGTGGTCAAAGACAAGACGCGAGCCAAAATGGCGACCACTGCCCGATTTGGGACGAAGTCGGAATATGACTTCAAGCTGCCTGAGGGCGTTTCCATCCAGTCGGGCTCGCGCCACCTCGGTGCCGATTCCTCCGGGGCCGGATGCCGAGTAGGAAAAGTAAACCAGGCGGTTACGGTCGAAATTGGGATGAAGAGCCACATCGAGCAGCCCCCCTGTCCATGAGCCGCAATTGCTGGGAGGCCGTTGACTACGGTTCTCTGCTGTGTCTTTGTTGAAATGATCAGCATGCGTCCGGGCCGCTCGGTGATCAGCAGTTGTCCGTCGGGGAGGAATGCGAGGCTCCAGGGATGATCAAGAGTTGAGACGAGTTCCTCAACCTGTAAATTATAGTGGTCGGTTTTGGTTTCCTGAGGCGCAACGGCGAAGGCAAACAGGAACATCACGATTGTAGAACAGAAGATAAGAACCAGAGCTGCAATGCTGTAACGTTTCATAGGGGCTCCTGTATTTAAATTCAGGGTCACCGGTGTGGAACTTGAAAAAATGGCGATAAGACGTTAGTTTAGCAGAACTGTAGCAACAACGGTAATTTCTCGATAAAAAAGAAGGCTGACCGGACCGGCAGCCTTCTCAGATTGATGACAAGGCCCGTCCATGGGCTTTGTCGTGCTCGCTATGTAAGAGTGCGATTTTGCTTCATTCACAAAGCAGGGTGTGAATACTGTTCCTGCTTTTGGCTCGCCCGTCCCGGGGTTGTGGCAGATTGTTCGCCAGCAGTCCGAGAAGTCAGGCTGACCTGTTGCGCTTTCTGTTTTGTCAGGTTGAAAAAGCCAGGGAACTTCTTGTCTCCTTCGCGCTTCATAGGCTTTGATCTGCTGAATTTTTTCCAGCGTCAGGCCGATATCGTCCAGACCGTAAAGCAGACAATGCTTACGGAACGGGTCGACCGTAAATGAAACAGTCCGGCCATCAGGCAAGGTTATCATTTGCTTTTCCAGGTCAACCTCGAGTCGATAGCCCGAATGATCGGCGACGGAACAGAATAAATCTTCGATCTGAGCGGCCTCGAGAACAATCGGCAGAATGCCGTTTTGAAGCAATTATTAAAGAAAATATCCGCATAGCTTGGAGCGATGATGACTTTGAAACCGAAATCAAGCAATGCCCAGGGAGCATGTTCGCGTGATGAGCCGCAACCGAAATTGTCGCGGGTGAGCAAAATCTCTGCTCCAAGGTAGCGCTCCTGATTGAGAACGAAGTCTTTGTTGAGAGGGCGGTCAGTACAGTCCATGCCAGGTTCACCGTGGTCCAGGTAGCGCCATTCGTCAAATAGGTAGGGACCAAATCCAGTCCGCTTGATCGACTTGAGAAATTGCTTCGGAATAATAGCGTCGGTATCGATGTTGGCACGATCGAGCGGGGCAACCAGACCACTGAATTTCTGGAATTTTTCCATTATTTAACCTCCAACTGACGGACATCGATAAAATGCCCGGTTACCGCTGCCGCTGCCGCCATGGCTGGACTGACCAGATGAGTGCGTCCACCTTGGCCCTGACGACCTTCAAAGTTGCGGTTCGATGTTGATGCACAGCGCTCGCCCGGTTCCAGCCGATCGTTGTTCATGGCCAGACACATGGAGCATCCGGGCTCGCGCCATTCAAAACCGGCGGCGATGAAGATTTTATCCAACCCTTCATCCTCCGCCTGTTTTTAACCAGGCCTGAACCGGGGACGACCATGGCCAGTTTTATATTCGGGGCGCATCTGCGCCCTTTGACGACGGCTGCAGCTGCCCTCAAATCCTCAATCCGGCCATTAGTGCAGGAGCCTATAAAGACTTTGTCCGGGAAGATTTCCGTCATCGGGGTTCCCGCTTCCAGCTCCATATATTTGAGTGCAGAAATGATACTGTCGCGCTTGACCGGATCGTTTTCATTGCTGGGGTCAGGTACCTTGTCATCGACAGTGACCACCATTTCGGGTGAGGTTCCCCAAGTGATCTGTGGTTGCAGATCGCGGGCGTCGATTTGAACGACGCGGTCAAATTCAGCATCGGGATCGCTTTTGAGCTGTCGCCAGCTTTCAACGGCCCTGTCCCAATGTTCACCTTTGGGGGCGAAGGGGCGACCTTTGACATAGTCTATGGTGGTTTGATCTACAGCCATAATCCCGGCCCGAGCGCCCGCCTCAATAGCCATGTTGCAGATGGTCATGCGGCCTTCCATGGTCAGACTGCGAATGGTTGAACCGCCAAATTCGATGGTGAAGCCGTACCGCCGGCTGTTCCTATCCGTCCGATGATGGCGAGGACGATGTCCTTGGCGGTCAAACTGTCAGGCAGCTCGCCGTTGACTTCGATCAGCATGGCTTTTGATTTTTTCTGGATCAGACATTGGGTGGCCAGAACATGTTCCACTTCTGACGTTCCGATGCCGAAAGCAAGTGCGCCGAAGGCTCCGTGAGTTGCCGTGTGAGAGTCGCCGCAGACGATCGTCATTCCGGGTAGGGTTGCTCCCTGTTCCGGGCCGATTACATGAACGATGCCCTGACGCGGATCGTTCATGCCGAACTCGGTGATTCCGAACTCCTTGCAGTTTTGATCAAGAGTTTCAACCTGCAGACGTGAAACCGGATCGGCGATCTCGACACTGCGGTCGTCGGTTGGAACGTTATGGTCGGGCACAGCCAGATTGGCGTCGATGCGCCAGGGCTTGCGACCGGCCAGACGCAGGCCTCGAAGGCTTGAGGCGAGGTGACTTCATGCAGAAGCTGGCGATCGATATAGAGCAGGCAGGTACCGTCCTCCTCGCGAGTCACGATATGGCTGTCCCAGAGTTTGTCGTAAAGCGTCTGTTTCATTGTAATCTCCATAGGTTGTCTTCGATAGGTGACAGTGTAAATGATCGTAGCTGGCGTGAACAGACCCTCCGTCAATAAAAATATCGTCGTCTGGTCTTTTCATGAGCTGCTTGCCTTATCTTCCGGCTTTTGTTAAAAGGAACGATTCAATAAGACTTGTAATCAAGGAGAGAATTATATTATGGGATTGATGACCGGTAAAAGAGGTGTGATTTTGGTTTGGCAAACGATAAAAGTATTGCCTGGGGGATTGCACAGCAGCTGCGTGAAGCTGGGGCTGAACTGGCGTTTACTTACCTGAATGAAGCCCTTGAAAAGCGCGTAAGGCCATTGGCAGAAAGTCTGGATGCTTCACTTATCCTGCCATGCGATGTTCAGAATGAAGAAGAGATCGCTGCAGTGTTTGCAGAAATTGAAAAACAATGGGGCAAGATCGATTTTCTCGTTCATGCTGTTGCGTTCGCTAATCGCGAAGACCTGAAGCAGCCATTCAGTCAGACCAGCCGTGAAGGTTTTCAGTTGGCTCTTGATATCAGCGCTTATTCGCTGGTCAGCCTGACTCGTTATGCGCTTCCGGTTATGAACGAAGGTGGCAGCATCGTTGCCATGACCTATCTTGGCTCTGTTCGTTCTGTTCCCGCCTACAACGTCATGGGCGTTGCCAAAGCCGCTCTGGAATCGTCTGTACGCTATCTGGCCGCCGAATTGGGTGAGAAACGGATTCGCGTCAATGCCGTCTCCGCCGGTCCGATCAAGACCCTGGCGGCATCTGGAATCGACGGTTTCAAGGAAAAACTGCGTATCGCTGAAGAGCGCGCACCGTTGAAGCGGCTGGTGAGCCAGGAGGATGTCGGTAAAGCGTCACTCTACCTGTTGTCTGATCTCGCTGCAGGTGTCACCGGTGAGATTCATTATGTTGATGGTGGTTTCAATATTGCTGCTGGCTAGGCGTATTGTATTTTATAAGTAAAAAAGGCCCCGAACGGGGCCTTTTCTCATTTCAGGCTTAATAGATGATAGAAGGAAAGACCAGTGGCTTAAAAGCCAGTCAGGTTCATGCGCTTGAAAGAATCTATCGACGTAAAATACCGGCCAATGAGCTGATTACTGGCGAGCTTGCACGTTACCTGACGGAATTGTCGCACGACATTCAGCGTCAACTTGGCGTCATTATCGACCGGGCCGGAACAATTCAGTACGTCATTGTTGGAGATGACCGTGAAATTGTCATCCCTGATCTGTCCAGGTACAGTCTCGGTCGAAGCGGTTTACGCGGTCTGCGCTGTGTTCATACCCACTTGAAGCAGGACCCCTTAAGTCGTGACGACATGACCGACCTTGAGCTTTTGCGGCTCGACACCATGGCGGTTATCTGCGTCCGTCAGGACGGCCTGCCTGGCGAGTTGTCTTATGCTCATCTGCTGCCGACGGACAATACCGCTCAGATTGAAACGGTTACAGTCTCCGATTTCTATCAGCTCGACCTCGATTTTTCAGCTTTCATCAGCGCCCTTGATCAGGAGATGGAGCGGACAGCTGCTGAACTGTCGATCTGTCGGACGGTCGCGAGCGGCATTGCTGGTTCAGTCGGGCAAGCCGGGCGGCAGCGACTTGATGATTCCATGGCCGAGCTTGATGAATTGGCCCGCACTGCCAATCTTGCCGTTATCGATAAGGTTATTCAGCGCCCGCGCAAGCTGAATCCGCGCTTTCTGGTGGGTGAAGGCAAGCTGAAGGACATTATTATCCGGGCGTTGCAACAGCGCGCAACTTTGCTGGTTTTCGATCAGGATCTGACCCCGAATCAGGTACGCTCAATATCGGCGATGACTGAAATGAAGGTTATCGATCGCAGTCAGTTGATTCTGGATATTTTGCCGGTCGGGCTCAGTCGAGAGATGGCAAGGTCCAGGTCGAACTGGCTCAGCTGAAATACATTCTGCCCCGTTTATCGGGAAAAGGATCGGCCATGTCGCGCCTGATGGGCGGTATTGGCGGCCGTGGGCCGGGCGAAACAAAACTGGAGATCGATCGACGTCGGATCCGTGACAAGATCCGGCGCTTGGAAAACAGCTTGACTCCCTTGGGCGTGGGCGTTTGCAGCGGCGCCAGAAGAGGATTCGGGCCGGTCTGCCGATTGTGTCCATAGTCGGTTATACCAATGCTGGAAAGTCGACCCTGCTCAATGCTTTAACTCAAAGTGAGGTGTTGACCGAGGACCTGCTCTTTGCCACCCTCGATACGGCGACTCGCCGCCTGCGTTTTCCCTTGGACCGGGAGGTGATCATTACCGATACGGTCGGTTTTATCCGCGATTTGCCTCCCAGCCTCATCGGTGCTTTTAAGGCGACACTTGAAGAACTTGAAGATGCCGATCTGCTTCTGCATCTGGTCGATATCTCCAATCCACGTTTCGACGAACACATTGCCTCAGTCGACAAGATTCTTGCAGATCTCGATCTGGGAACACGGCGCAGGCTGCTTGTTTTCAATAAGGCGGATAAGGTTTCCGAGTCTGATTTGAAAATCTGTGTCGACGCTATCAGGCTGTTCCTGTCTCGGCTCTGGAGCGCAGCAGTTTCGGCCCTTTGTTGGACGAAATGCAGCGGCGATTCTGGCCTGATGAAATCGAGGAGACGGAGGATGGGGAGTCAACTTGACTTCAAAGTCGAAATTCGTTAGTCTGCGAACACTGATTCATAAGTAAAAGCTAATATTAAGTCAGGGATCCGATAAATGAAAAAAATGTGTCTGTTCTGCTCCTGCTTTCACTTGTTTCGTGCCTGCCGACGGGACAAAGAGTCCGCTCCGTCGTTTCTGAAGTTTCAAACCTGAGGTTCAGTTTCGGCAGTCAGTCACAGATGAGGCCGCGGCTCAACCGGTTCAGTCTGAAGCGGTATCAGCCAACCCTCAATATCAGGTTCCTTTCGAAAGCTCGCTACCGCAGGAGCTTGATCAATTTCTTCAACCGCAACTGCCACCGCTGCCTTACCATGGCGATTTTCCGCTAGCCCAGCATGATCGGATCGCAAACTAATCGATCGCTACACCGGATCGCAGAAGAAGACCTTCGCTCGCTGGCTTGAGCGGGCCGGCCGCTATATCCCTAAAATACAGATGGTTTTGCCAGTGAGGGGCTGCCTTGGATCTGGCTTTTCTGGCCATGATCGAATCGGGTTTCAATGTTCGGGCTTACAGTTGGGCCAACGCCGCTGGCCCTTGGCAGTTCATTGAAAGTACCGGCCGTCTATATGGTTTGAAAAATGACTGGTGGCAGGATGGTCGCCTCGATCTGGAACGGTCAACCCGTGCAGCCGCGCAGCATTTGAAGTATCTGTATAAACGTTTCGACGGCGATTGGTACCTTGCGGTTGCCGCTTACAATGCTGGCGGTGGAAAAGTTCGCAAGGCCATCAGGACGAGTAAAAGCCGTGATTTCTGGGAGTTAATCGAAGGCGATGTGTTGCGTGAAGAAACGCGCAACTATCTTCCCAAATTATTGGCTGCTCTGCATATCGTTAAAAATCTGGAATACTACGGTTTCGACAAGCTGAATTTTGAACCACCGCTGGAGTATGAAAATGTGACTCTGGAAAGCAGTACGGATTTGGAAATTATAGCTGATTATAGTGGGATCAGTTACAAAGAGTTGAAGGAATTGAACCCTGAGTTGAAACGTTGGTGTTCTCCTCCGGGGTTGAAACTATCAATTGCGTGTCCCGGTCGGAAGTGCTGACAACGTTAATCGGCTCTATGCCCAACTGCCGGCTGATCAGCGGGCCAGCTATTATCGTCATAAGATCAAAGCCGGTGATACCTTGCAGGTTTTGGCGCGCAAATATCGCATTCAGGTGAACGACATTGTGGCATTGAATCAGATTAAAAACCCCGCGCCTGCAATCGGGACCAATCTTATTCTGCCGCTCAAGAAAGGTTTTACGCGCCTCCCTGCAAATGCGCTGACCGATTCTTATGTCCGCAGCCGCAGACAAACCTATAAAGTGCGTTCCGGCGATAGTCTCTGGTCTATTGCCAAACGCTTTAATGTCACTGAAAAGGAATTACGGGTCTGGAACAAACTGGGGTGGAGTAATTTTCTCAAACCAGGGCAGTTGCTGGCCGTGTCGAAGGCCGGTAAGCGTCATGTCGTCAGCGCTAAAAAGAAGACCAGAACCGGTCCGACCAAGAAACTGGTTTACAAGGTTCTTCCAGGTGACACTCTATGGGGCATCGGTCGACAGTTTGATGTTGCAACCGACGAAATCAGGCGTTGGAATGCTCTTTCGCGTAAGCATATACTCCGTCCTGGTCAGAAACTTACCCTGCTCGTTGCCAGCAACAGAGGTTGAAGAGCAGTTTCTTTCCATATCCCTTCTTTCCCGGTTTGATTATTTTGACTTTTTCGGCGCGGATTGTTAAAGTTCGCGCCGGAATAAACCGTTGTGAACAGTCTCCTCTTTATTTGCTGATGCCGTAATTCGAAAAGGAAAGTTTCTATGCTTAACCTCTTGATTTCTATTGCTTGCTCTGCTTTGACCGCGGCGCTGATGGTGAGGTTCGTTACCCCCAACAATTGGATTGTCCTCGCCGTGTCGACAGTTGTTTTTTTAGCTGTCTTTATTCTGATCACTCGGACCATCATGAAAAAAGTTGGTCATTTGATGCAGTCCGCCCAGCAGGATGTTATGGCCAATCGCAGTGAAAGGCGATCAAGGAACTCGAGGCCGGTTTGAAATATGGGGCTTGGCAGCTCTATGTTAAGCCGCAGATCTATTCACAGATTGGTACCATTCATTACTTAAACGCAGCTTCAATGATGCTGTGCCTTATCTGGAAAAAGGTTTTGTACGCAACTGGGTCAGTCAGTCGATGCTGGCAATTTCCTATATGAAGAAGAACAAGACCATTAAGATGAATGATGCCTTTAATAAAGCAATTTCGGGTAGCCGCAAGGAGCCGATGGTTTATGCCCTTTACGCTTTCTGTCTGGATCGCATCGGTGAGCGTAACAAGGCACTCGAAACTTTGCGAAAAGGTCTCAAAAAAACTGGAAAACGACGAGCGTTTGCAGGAGAATATCAATCTTCTCGAAGCCGGTAAAAAGATGAAAATGAAAGGCTTCGGTGATATGTGGTACCAGTTTCATCTGGAAAAGCAGGGTGCTATCATTAAAAAACAGACCAAAGCAATGACCGGGCGCAGAAAGCAGGTTCTTCGCTAGTCATGGTCAAGAAGAAAAAGACCGGAAAAGCAGCCGGGCAGGTATTTAATCCAAACCCCTTCGGTTCGCTGAAGGGGTTTTCTGCATCCGCTGAGGACAAATCACCGGTGATGCCGGAGAAACCGGCAAAACCTGTGGCCGTGTATGGCTCCTTTAAGGAGGAGATGGCTCTGCTTGGCGTAAACCTCTGGATAAAGATCAAGAACATGATTCAGATACCGTGGCCATTGAAGATGATGTGACTGAAGAAAAGGAAACACTTGCAAAACAGAGTGATGATGATTTGTTCCTTTCCGCCATGAAGGGCCTGAATGTTGAGTTCAAGGATAACTATGAATTGGATGAAGCAAACGGGCAAAGCAGAGCTATTCCGCGGCGGATGAAACAGGTGAGGCAGGGACGTTTTGCGACCTGAGTCGACCCTGGACCTCCATGCTGTACAAAACCGGAGGTTGCGCCGAAGTTAAAGAATTTTTTGGACAATGCACAAAAGCTGGGAATGCAGACATTACTGGTGATTACCGGTAGAGGTTTGCATTCGGAAGATGGCGAGCCGGTTGTCAGGTTTGAGACAGAATCCTATCTGAGTCGTTGTTCCGCTATGGTTGCAGAGTGGGGCCGGGCGCCTAAAGACTATGGTGGAGAAGGGGCTATCTTTATCTTCTTGAAAAAGCAATAAAGACTGAAGGTCATCTGGAATAGAGCAGGAGTGATGCATGGAAATACGATGCGTTGTCGATCCAGATGATTGAGAGCAAGCCTAAAAAGGTGATTTGTCTGTAAAGAGCCGTATGACCATGCTTTGGTTGTGCGGCTTTTTTTAGCGCTAATTTGGGGTGAAGGTGACGCTGTTTATTACGATATTTTTTGCGGATTATCCCGTAAGAAATAAGCTTAATCCAAGCTGGTTGTTGACTTGTTTGGTGGGTTAATTTATATTCTAAAAGCTTGTGGCTAACGAGATTGGAAGAACGTTATTAGCCTCTATTCTTCTAGTGAATTCCTTCTGAGTGTGGAGATAGCATATGACTCAAGTTTTTGTGGACAATTCGTTGTCTATCGGCAAAACTCCTCTGGTTCGTCTGAACAGGGTTATCAAACCCGGTGGTGCCCGTGTCTATGGAAAGATTGAAGGCCGAAATCCCGCTTATTCGGTTAAGTGTCGAATTGGAGCATCGATGATATGGGACGCTCAAGAGAAGGGCTTGCTGAAGCCGGGTATGGAAATTGTTGAGCCCACAAGCGGCAATACCGGTATTGCCTGGCATTTGTTGCGGCGGCTAAAGGGATCCCTATCACCTTGACTATGCCGGAGACAATGAGTCTGGAACGACGTAAAATTTTGAAGGCTTTCGGAGCCAATCTGATACTGACTCCAGGAGCCAAAGGAATGGCCGGTGCGGTAAACGAAGCCGAACAGATGGCGGAACGCGAGCCCGACAGGTATCTGTTATTGCATCAGTTTAAAAATCCGGCAAACCCCGGAATCCACATGAAAACGACCGGGCCTGAAATCTGGGACGACTTGGAAGGGAAGATCGATGTTTTGATCGCAGGGGTTGGAACCGGGGGTACGATCAGTGGCATTTCTAAATATATTAAACAGATCAAAGGCCGTTCTCTGGTCTCTATTGCTGTTGAACCGGCTGACAGCCCGGTTATCAGTCAGCATCTGGCCGGTGGAATGCTGCAACCGGGGCCTCATAAGATACAAGGAATTGGAGCCGGATTTATTCCGGAAACACTTGATCTGGATTTGGTTGATCGGGTTGAAACCGCCTCTAATGAAGAGGCGTATGATTATGCCCGCCGCCTGGCAAAAGAAGAGGGCCTGTTGTCCGGTATATCATGTGGCGCTGCGGTTGCCGTCGCTGACCGGATCGCTGGAGATCCTGAGTTTTCCGGTAAAAATATTGTTGTGATTCTTCCCGATTCGGGAGAGCGTTATCTCAGTGGTGATCTCTATCAAGATAATTCCTGATCCGTTACTCTTCCTCTTGTGATTAATCTGTCGGTGCAGCATATTGACATGTGCTGTGCCGGTTTATATCTGTTGCTATTCTGGCTATCGTTATGAGGTTTTGTCATGTATGAAACATTGGGGGATGAGCTTACCTCTGTTCAGGGGAGAGGACTTCAGAATCTGAACCATTGTCTGGAGCGGGTGATGCAATGCCTGGATCGGCTGGATGGTGACTACTCCGACAACCGAAAAGCTCTGAACCAAATTTCTGATCGATTGGCAATCGGTCAGTTCCGCCTTGCCGTTTTAGGGCAGTTCAAGCGCGGTAAAAGCACTCTTCTGAATGCTCTCCTGGGTGATAACCTTTTGCCGACCGATATCCTCCCCGTCACCGCCATCCCGACTTTTATCAGTTTTTCTGAACAGATATCTGTCTGTGTCCATTTTACAGATGGCAAGGGGAAGTGTTTATACAATCCTTCAGAAGAGATGGAATTAAAAGATTTTCTGGCTGAATATGTGACTGAAAAGGGAAATCCAAATAATCTGCATATGGTTGACAGGGTTGATATCGGCCATCCATCCGATCTTTTGCGTCAGGGTGTTGTCCTGATCGATACACCAGGGATTGGATCCACTCATAAGCACAACACTGAAGTTGCTTATCAGATTCTGCCACAGTGTGATGCCGCGCTGTTTCTGGTCTCTCCCGATCCTCCAATTACTGAGGTCGAGCTCGAGTATCTCAAAAAAATCTGTCAAAAACTGCCACGAACCTTCTACCTGTTGAACAAAATTGATTATCTCAATGACACCGAAATGATCTCATCGCTGAAGTTTCTGGCCGATCAGCTGACACCTCTTCTGGACGGAGTTCCTCAGATTCTGCCGGTTTCAGCTCGTAAAGGCTTGCAAGCTCGTTTAAATGGAGACAGCGAAGGTTGGAAAGAGAGCGGTATGTATCAGGTGGATCAGAACCTGATCGAATTTTTGCCAGGGAAAACAGCAGATACTGGTCGATTCTCTGGGACGAAGGATTACCGACCAGTTAAATCAGATATGTCTGCAAATACAGCTTTCATTAAAAGCGTTGACCCTGTCGGAGGAAGAGTTGAGGCGACGTGTCGAGCTCTTTCGGCATTCTTTGCCGAACGTAGAGCGGGAAAAAATTGCGACGCGTGATGTTTTATCCGGTGATCTCAAGCGGATTGAAACGAATTTGACTGAAGAGGTGGAGTTGATACGAAAGAGGGCAAAGGAACAAATTTTAACTGAAGTCGAAGCCCTGTTTCAGTCCGTTTCCGATACCGAAGACTTGGAACGTCAGGTCCGAATATTGCTGGCGGATTCTCTGCCGCGATTTTTCACACCAGAAATGCGTAAAATAAGTGATATCATCCAAACCGTGGGACTGCATTACTTGAAGAACATCGGAAACGCAGTGATGGCCTGATTGAAAGGTCAGGCAGAATGCGGCTGAGCTGTTTGATATTCCTTATCACGCCCGTCAGCGAGTGCAGTCTATACGAATTTTGCAGTTCCCGGGTGGAGTGCTGACCTGTTCATCTCAGATATGGATCCCCTGGGACAAAAATTTTCACGTAAGTTTCTGACGAAGAAGTTTCGTCACCGAAGGACGATCAGTCGATTACGCGAGGAGTCTCGCAAGCTGATTGGTAGAAATGTTGAACAGATCAATTGGGCTCTGCGCCAGAGCTTGGAAGAAAGCTTTCGTCAATTTGGCGCCGGCCTGTATGAGCAGCTGGATAAAACTATTCTCGCAACCCGCTCGGCGATGGAGATCGCCTGGAAAGGAGTGAAACCCATGCTTACGAAAAAGCCGGGCAGGAATTGCAACTGCGGGAGGTATTAAGTGAGCTTCAGCAGATATCGGATGCACTGGACAATAATGGTTCGGTAAAGGAGGAATAATATGAATCGCTCTGTCATCGTTGGTCTCATTCTGATTTAATGGCACCTGTTACGGTTTTGCACATACAGGTGCAACCCCGACCGCTGGGTTTGTCGCTGGTTTCAGCCATCCAATCGGTGGTTTTGACCATCTTCTGGCGATGTTGGCCGTTGGTCTGTGGGCCGCTTGTCTCGGCGGTCGCTCCCTGTGGCTGGTCCCCACTGCTTTTGTTGTTGTTATGCTTGTTGGGGGCGGCCTCGGCAACACAGGAGTCGAACTGCCCTTTGTAGAGCAGGGAATCCTTGCTTCAGTTCTGATTCTCGGCGTTTTAATTGCTGCGGCATTAAAAACACCAACGGTTTTTGGCGTTTTGATCGTTGGTGTTTTTGCTCTGTTTCACGGCCACGCCCACGGTACCGAAATCCCCGTGGCCGCGGGAGCCGTAACCTACAGTGTTGGGTTTGCCTTATCTACACTGATGTTACATGTTGCCGGACTGGTTCTTGGTTTGAAGTTGCAGGGACGTTCCTGGTGGATGTCTCGCTTGGCGGGCGGTGTTATTATCTTCTGTGGTTTGTGTCTGACACTGGCCTGATTGAAACGCAGAAATAAATGAGCTGACAAAGCCCGTGGACGGGCTTTGTCAGCAAACTGAGGCCGATCTCTATGAGGTCGGCGTTTTGCTGTTTATGTGGAGGGTTCTTCCGCTTTGTCTGCGGTGATCTTTTCGCGCCGGTTTTGGAGTTGGTGTTTTCGCTGTTTCAGTCGTCTCTGCTGTGGGGGATGATTTTACCGTTACCCGTCTCTTTGGCTTGGTTTCTCTTCTTGTTGCCGTTTCAACTGTTGTCGTTGCAATGGCTTGAGGATCAGCTGTTTCAGTGGTGTTGTTTTGCGCGTGCGCCGTTTTGGTTTCTCGATTTCTTTCTGTTCCGTACCTGCAACAACCGTCTTAGTTGGTGCGGACTCAGTTTTCTTGCTGGCCGCTCTGCGTGGTTTACGTTTCGGTTTCTCTTCAGTTTTTTGTTCGCCAGTCGGATCGGGCTTAGTGTTTCCGCCTTTTTTGACTCCGCTGGTTTACGTGGCTGGCGGGTCGCACTTTTTCCCTCTTCAGCTTCTGTCTGTTGATCTGGCGCGGTTGTGTCTCCACGTCGGGGCCTGGCCGCTTTGTCGTCTGATGATGGTGACTCAGATTGCTCTTCTGCAATTTTTTGAAGCGGTTTTTCTTGGCCTGCGCTGAGGCTTCAGCTCTGTTGGTTCTGAAATCGGTGACTCCGGTTCAGTCTTTAGCCCCTCCGGTTTGTGGGGAGGTGAGCGACGAGGTCGACGTTTGGGTTTTTCTTCTTCAGCTGGCGCTGTTGCCTCCGGAGTTCCTTCTTCATCGGCAGACACGGATTTTTACGTCGAGACGGTCTGGTTTTTTAGGGGAAGCCTCTTCAGTTGTGACCACCGCTGGTGCGGCGCTCTCTGTATCATCGCTGCCCTTGGTCCGGTGACGGCCTCTGTGGTCTCTGTATGTTCAGGTGGTCCGGTTTCCCGGTTTGTACCCGTCCCCTCGGCAGGCTGAACTTCAAGAGGTTTTCTGCCCGCTCTACGTGGTTTCCGGGCCGCCGGTTTCTTTGTCGGTTGTTCCTCCGGTTTTCTTTTGTCTGCTGTTCGCTGTCAAGCGTTTTTTGCTGAACCTGTTCCGCTTGGTCTGCTGTTTCAGTCGCAGCAGTGTCATGGCCGGCTTCTGTAGCTGTGTCTTTTGTCGGCTCGTTACGTCTGCGTGAAGGACGGCGGCCACGGCGTCGCGACCTTTTTTCTGCCGAGTCTGCGGTTTCGATTGTTTGCTCTTGTTTTTCTGCGCCGTTCTGTTGTTGCACCGCTTCTACTGGCTCGGTTGCTGTTTCGCTTCCTGCTTCAACTGCCGTCGCAGCTTCTTGCTGTTGACTGTCTTCCTGCAGCTCGTTTGATGCTGGCTTTTTGCGTCTTCTGCGCCGTCTCTTTTTGGGCGTCTCATCCGCTGCTTCAGTGATATCGCCCTGGTTGCTGTCTGTTTCTTCGGCAGAGACAGGCACGTCACTTTCACTGTCCTGTTGAGCGGCAAGGGCGACCTCGATCTGGTTTGCGTGAGAAATGGGTTGAATCTGACGGATGATGTTCTGCTCTTTTTCTTTTTTGTGGATCTCCAGTTGCGATTCGCCCGGGAGCATGCTTACACTGCCTTGAATACTTAACTGCAGGTTCAGTTGACGTTCAAGGTCAATGATCGTAGAACGTTTTTGGTTAAGCAGGTAGTTGGCAACATCAACTGGAACAGTGACTTCGATCAGTCCTATCTGCCCCTTGGATGCAGCTGTGTGTGCCTGCCGCAGGAAGGATACCGCCTGGGCTTCAACGCTTCTGACGCGACCGGCGCCTTTGCAGTGCGGGCAGTCTTCGTAGGAGCCGACACTCAGGGTCGGCTTGAGGCGTTGACGGCTCATCTCCATCAGGCCGAACTGACTGATTCGACCCACGGACACCTTGGCCTTATCGTCCTTCAGTGCATTGCGCAGCTGCTGCTCAACTTCACGAATATTCTTGCGATCGCGCATGTCGATAAAATCGATGACAACCAGCCCCCTAGATCACGCAGTCGCAATTGGCGGCCAACCTCCATAGCTGCTTCCAGGTTGGTTTTCAGGGCCGTGGCCTCAATGCCGCTTTCACTGGCCATTTTGCCGGAGTTAACATCAATGGCTACCAGCGCTTCCGTTTGGTCCATGACGATTGATCCGCCTGAGGGGAGGGCCGTCTGATTTTTGGCCAGTCCTTCGATCTGTTCTTCAATCTGATAGCGGGAGAAGATCGGTCTGCGCTCGCGATGGCGCTTGACCATATGTCCCAATTCCGGCATGACCAGGGCAAAAAGTCTTTGGTGTCCTGATAGACTGATGATTGTCGATCAGGACTTCATCCATATCGGTACTGAAATAGTCTCTGATGGAGCGGATCGCCAGGTTTGATTCCTGGTAGAGCTGGGACGGTGCCTTGATCTGATCTTTACGGGCAACAATCCCTTCGTAAAGGCGGACGAGGTAGTCGAAGTCGCGCTTCAACTCGTCCTTATCCTTGCCGATCCCTGCGGTGCGAACGATGTAGCCCATTTTTTCCGGCAGGTCGAGTTCTGCCATGGTGCGTTTGAGCTTTTTACGTTCTGAGTCTTCACTGATTTTGCGTGACACCCCTTTGGTTGTGCTGTCGGGCATCAGGACCATGTAGCGACCCGGAATAGACAGGTAGGTCGTCAGAGCAGCACCTTTGTTGCCACGCTCTTCCTTGACGATCTGGACCATGATCTCCTGGCCACGCTGAAGGATATCGGCAATCCTTGGGCGACCTTTGGTCTCATCTCTTGGGGGGTAAATCTTCGGGTGGATTTCACCGATCTGAAGAAAGCCGAGTTTTTCGGCTCCGTAATCAACAAAAGCAGCTTGAAGTCCTGTTTCAACTCGGACGACAACTGCTTTGTAGATATTCCCTTTAGTCTGTTCCTGCCCGGCGAGCTCGATATCGAGTTCACTCAAAATCCCATCAACAACAATCGCCACCCGATTTTCCTCCGGATGGGAGGCGTTGATTAACATCTTCCTGCTCATTTTCAAACCTTTCAGTCCGCCTGTCAGCGGCTCATTCCGACCGAATCCGTAGGGACCTCTCCGCCATGGCGGGGTCAGCATTGGATGTTGTGATCGGTTAAATTGATAAAAACCGCAGCTCATTCCTTCCTGTGGGGGGAATAACTGCGTGAAAACTCTTTTTTGGCAAATGCCGGTCTCAACGCTTAAAGCGGAAACTCGGAACTCTCTGCACCTCGTAAAGTGTAGCAGATATTAATTTAAAGTGATACGTCAAATATTGTTTGATGTTGTAAGATCATTGCCGCTAAATAGATAGTTTGTCAATATCTTCAGAGGGAGAACATTTAAACTGCGTAAAATCGTGATCCTCTCTGTTGCAGAGAGCGACGGCTGGAACATCGGTTTCAATCGATTCTCTAGCCATCTGAAATGTTGGCCATCTGAAATGTTGGCCATCTGAAATGTTGGCAGGACCGTACTGACGAGGTGAAAGCAGGGCCCTTCATTTAAGATGTGAAAATGACTCCCGCGGTCCGTTATATCACTGCTCGAGAGCGTGATCGAACACTTGTGTGGGCAACTGAACTCCTTATAGGCGATTTCAAGGCATCGGAACTATTGATTTGATTTTGGGGAGTTTTCGGGACGGTGGTCTTTGAGTGTTTTTCTTGGCCGAGGCAATGTTCAAAATATGGTCCGAGCGCCGTTCTATGTTCAAGCCGAAGGGGGATCATCGCTGTTTCTGGTTTGGTGGAAATATGATGTGTGCCATCAGATAAATTGATTGGCTTTGGTTGCGTTAATGGGAGGGACGTGGATCTTTTATCGGTCACCGTTGCCTGTCGACTCCCCTATAAACAGGGAGTCGACAGGTTTTTCAGGTGTTTCACGATGTCAAAAATGACACGTAATCAGCTCAATTTAGTGACCTTGACACTGACGCCGTGTCTAGCCGTACATCCTGTCCAGTAGTCGAGCAGTAAGCTGGCGCCAGAGCGGGTCGGGTCGGTTGGTAACATGGGGTTCACGCTGGTTCCGGTTGCCTTTCCTTAATCCCTTTTATGAGCTTGCCGTCGATGATCCGATCGTCACCGCCGAAGCCGCGGGTATGACCAAATCCGGTACTTACCGAAATGGACTCTTCGACGACCCCGTCATCGGTCTGCAACTCACCATCGGTATATTGGCCTGAAGGGCTGGTTATCCTCACCCTGTCGCCGGAGGCAAGGCCGAATTTCCGGGCGGTATGAACGTTCATATATACGTAGTTCGTCGGACTGAACTCCGCCGTGCGCTTGAAAGCCACAGAATAGGGTGAGCGAAGAGCTGATTTGTAGCTTGAGAACAACAATGGAAATTCATCTTTTTCCAGTGTTGTTCCCAGTTATCGCCATTCCAAAAATGGTTCGGTCGATAGGTTGGAATCCCCGGATAGGGCCGACCACTGTAGGCATGGATAAAATTGGTTACCGCTTCATTGTAAATGCGAAGACAGCGGCCCTTGTGTCCGTTCTGGAATTTACCTTGGTAACGTGGATCATCTTCATAGTAGCCTCCACGCGAAAGAACGGCGGCAACCGCTGCGCGCTCTTCGGGAAGCAACTTGTCGTTGAGCGGTTTCATGGCGCGCTCGGCACCGGACCATTGCATATCTTCTTTCGTCGTCTTAGGTAGCTTTTGACACATCATTGCCGTATTTGCGAGGTAGCATGCATGCCAGTCTTCAAGAGTAAAAAGATCAACCATGCGGCCATCTTTAGCTTGGATGGCATTCTTGCCGAAACCGGGAAGTCCGAGCTCCAGGGCAATATCAATAAGGAAGCGTTCCATGCAGAGATGCCGCCCCTGACTGTCTTTTGCCGTCCTGGGAGTCACCACCGGCGCCCCGGCAGAAAATCCCTTTTTCTCTGAACCCCACATCCGGTCGGCAGCGTACTCCTCGTGAGCCGACAGATCAGGAATAAAATAATCACAGAGACTGTTGGTCTCATTCATGTGGCAATCAATGCCCACGCTCAGCCCCAGCTGTTTTGGATCTTTGAGGCTTGTTATGACCTTTGGGCTCAGACCGCTGTTGCCATAGATTACATTATTGCGCCAGCAAAAAAGGCTCGGAAACGATAGGGATCCTGGTTGGCATGGCTAGTGAGCATCTCCCCTGCATGTCCCACCGGAGCGATCTGCATCCAGGGATTTTTCGCCGGATAGGGTGATTGATTGTTAGCGAGTTTATTCTTGTACTCGGTGGAAAGCTCATATTTACCTTCTCGGCTGGCACTGACACCAAGCTCTTTTTTCGTGAAGCCGCCTTCGATCTTATTAAGTATGTATTGTTTTCCCTTGCTCCCTTTGTAGGCACCATGCCAATAGGCAGCACCACCCTTAGCGTGATGAGAACCGATCAGGGTGTTGAGGATGCCGGTCAACCAACCGGTCACAAAACCGTCGGCGCTGCTGGAAGCCGTAGACAGCATGACGCAGGAACGGCGGCCATGGCTGGTGAAGTCCCGGGCGATCTGTTCCAACTTCTTGGTGTTGATCCCGGTTGCTTCGGCGTAGTCTGCCAACGAAGTACGCAGGCTTCTTCCTTTAGAAGGCTCAAAGAACTCTTGACCTTTATCGGTTTGCCCTCTTTATCTATAACCTGAGTATCGACGAACAGCTTGCCATCCCGGACATTGTCCGCATCTTCCAGATTGCCGGTCTCGCTGTTAAAAACAACCGGGTTTTTCGTTGCCATACCCAGATCTGTACCGCGCAAGAATTTTCCGTGCTGTGGATGATCCGGGTCCATCACGACCAGATGACTGGCATTGGTGTGGTGGAGTTCGCCCTTGGCCTTTGCCGCATGAGGACTCGGAGAAGATAGATGACTGGTATTAAACCAGTTGTTCTCGAAGATCAGCCGTATCAAAGCGAAGAGGAACGGAGTGTCTCGACCCGGCTTGATGGGCACCCATTCCCCGCCAGTGTTTGCGCTGGGTGTGGTGCGAAGAAGTGGATCGACTGAAATATATTTCAGTTTGTTATCAACTCGGGCATCGGCAAGCTGACGACCGAGGCTGTTGAGACTGTTGCCTGAATTGCCGGGACTGGTGCCGAGGAAGATGGCGTACTTGGCCTCTTTCCAATCGGGATGTGCGTGCCAGGCCCCCTGTAATGGATCCACTGCTGACAGGGCCAGACCGAGCCGTTGCTGGGCTCCACAATAGGCTGATTTTTTTCCGACGTTTCGAGTCCCCCAGGAGCTGTACATGAAACGTGTATAGAAATCGGAACGGGGAGCACTGTCACCGAGATAGGTTGTACAGAGGTGGTTGGCAGCCGAACCAAACTCTGGTTGCCCAGGCGCAGCCTCTTTGTCGAGCCGGCGGATCTCCCGCAGGCCGGCCACCGTTCCCTCACCAAATAGATCTCCACCTTCGATGATCTCTTTGAGTGCTTGCTCGTATGGGATAGTCTGCCATTTTCCTTCGCCACGTTTGCCAGCGCGTTTGAGCACTTGGGTGATGCGTCGTTCGTCATCGACGGAATCTGTTGCCGCAGTGCCACGACCGCATGTGGTGGCACGATTAGCCAGTCCTGGATCCCCGGTGAGTCCTTTGAAAGCCTCTTTAACCGGTACGTCCAGCGCAAGAGGAGAGCCACTATTGTTTTCGCAATAGGGGTTGCCACTCATACGTAAAATCTTGTCGGTCTTTTCATCGACCCTGACCCGTAGACCACAGTTGTCAAAACAACCAAAACAGCGCTGAAAAGCGGTTCTTTGTCCCGGAGTTTGGCTTATTTCACCTGTGATTTCATCAATTGTGAACTCTGGGGCAGAGAATTTTTGCCACAGAAGCGAGAGTCGGGTCTTTTTCCTTTTGGCCATTGCTTGCTTGCGCAGCTGTTGCAACCGTAACTGCACCGATTCCTGCTACTCCTAATTTGGTGATAAATTTTCTACGATCCATAATCGACTCCCTTTACCGCTGCCAATTCAAATAGTTGAGGCTCAGTATTTTCTGATCTTTGGTTCCACCGGGAAACCCTATATAGAAGATCGATGGTCGTGTCTCTTCATCGGGCAGCATGGCGTACACATCATTAGCTTTGATGGTCTGGACCAGTTTTGAGTCGGGTGTGTTGAGGTCGCCAAAATTCTAGCGTGCCCGACACAGCTTTCCACACAAGCCGGCAGTAAACCGTAACTCGTTCTGGCAATGCAAAAATCACATTTTTCCGGTGCGATTTTTTCGTTCTCATCACCAGCTCGGGCACCATAAGGGCAGGCCTCGACGCATGCCTGGCAGGCAATGCACGCATCTCTGTCGATATAGACAATGCCGTTTCTGTTTTTACCCGTTGCATCGGCAGGACAGACATCGACGCAGGCAGGATTTTCACATTGCCCACACTGAGTAGGAATTGCCATAGCGCCAAAGCTATCGTTCTGTGCGACAGAAAATTGACGAACTTGATTACGATTCATGCCTTTGGGGGTGTTGTTTTCGATCGCACAGGCGACGCTGCAGGACATACACCCGGTGCAACGTCTGACATCGATCACCATGGCATAATGTTTGGCATCGGTGCTGGTGTTTGCAAGTATCTGCGCGGTTGGGATCAAGGTCAGAGGGATGCTTGCTCCCATGACCTTTAACAAGGTACGGCGGTTGATCATTCATGACTCCTTTCGCGGTTGTCCGGCTATTGATGGCACTAGATTTCCTTAGCTAGCCTTAGAGCAACCACGATGCCAAATCGTGGATTGGTTTCAAGTTGTTGTAATTGCACGATTTTAATTGGTTAGCTAATCGATGTAAGGGAGCAACTAAAGTTGATGCCAGAACTGAATCAAGTGCAAAAATGCGAGGGACTGGGAGGGCACGAGGAGGTATCAATTAAGGTTTACTTTAAACTTTAGTTGATTGCCTTTCGCTCGGTTAATTATCTCAATCAAGGATGACAGGACTGGCTGTCGGTCGAGGGCGGTTTTTAGTGCCCTGAGCGTCTCTATTGGCAGAGTTGATGCCTCGCTTTCCTGGTCGGTCTCTCATCGGATCCGGGGGCTGCAATGAGAAGTTTGCTGCATTGCCACCAATTACTGTGTGTCGCTTCTGAAGCTGAGTGGTAAGGATCATTGGGTTCTTTTTTTCAGACGTTTGCTCAGAGCCTGGGGCTGATGCCGAGTAATCTGGCGGCGATATTCTGGTTGCCCTGTGAGCGTCGCATCGCCTCAGCGACCCAGAGGTCTGCAGCCTGTTTAAGCGGTGGCAGCTGTTTGGGAAAGGTCAGCTCAGGCGAATTGACAATGTCTGAACTTTGAGGCATGGGACAGGCGACTTTACTGGTACCGCGGTCAATGGCCTGCTTGAAAGATTCCATAGAGAGTTTTCTGCCTTGGTGGAGGCTGACGGCGTCATAGACCATACTTCTCAGTTCTCTGATGTTGCCTGGGAAATGGTAAGTTGCCAGCAGAATCGAAAGTTCTTCAGGGGGGGTCGGTTTTTTTTGTTAGTGAGCTGGCAGCCTCTGCGAGAAAAAAATCGAGCAATAGCGGCAGGTCTTCGGTTCGTTCCCGGAGAGGAGGGATCTGAACATGATGGGATTGGAGGCGGTAGTAGAGATCCTTGCGGAAAGCCCCCGAGGCCTGCATGGCGTCCAAGTTTCGGTTGGTGGCAAACACCACCCGTGCCTGAAGACGTTTTGGCGTGTCGCTGCCGAGGGGGAAGTACTCACGTTCCTGCAGCAGACGCAACAGCTTAATCTGTGACGCTGGGCTCAGGTCGCCGATTTCGTCCAGAAAGAGAGTTCCTGATGCCGCTTTTTCAATTATTCCTGCCCTCTGTGAGTCTGCACCGGTATAGGCTCCACGGGTATGGCCGAAAAGGGTATCGGCAAAGGTATTGTCATCAAGCCCGGCGACATTGACCGCAATCCAGGGTTCCTCTGGAGCGCTAAGCTGATGCACCGCTTTGGCCACCAGCTCCTTGCCGACACCGCTTTCGCCGGTCACCAGGACAGGTTCAGGACTGTCAGCCACAGCTTCAATGTACTGGAAGATCAAGTGCATTTTTTTGTTGCGGGTGATAATGTTCGAAAAGGTCGCAGGCCATTTGAGATCATCACACAGGAAGCGAGCTTTCAGATTACGGTTTTCCCGCTGTAGCTCCATGTGGATCAAAGCTCTGCGGATTCCTGCGAGTAGCCGCTCCTGTTCGGTTGTTTTTACGAAGTAATCAAAAGCCCCCAGTCGCATACAGCGTACGGCTGTTTCCAGTTGATTCATGCCGCTAAGGATGATTACCGGGACATCGGGATGATGCTGAATAATTAATGGCAACAACTCTTCTCCGCTGATGTGCGGCATGGTCAGGTCAAGCAGAATAAGACCAATTTGCTGGTGCTCCAGCACCTTCAATACATTGCGGCTGTCGCTGCATTCGATCAGATTATTTATCCCTGCATTTAGCTTCAAGTTAATTGTCAGGCTGTGAAGCCAAGCTGGTTCGTCGTCAACCAGCAGCAGCGGTAGTAAAGGGTAGGGATTTTTAACCACGTTGATCTTCCTCCGGGCAGATAGGGAGTGCAAGTATAGCGGTAGTTCCCTTGCCGGGACGGGAACTGAAATCAAGGCTACCGCCACATTTTTAACGATACGGGCCGAAATGGAAAGACCGAGTCCGGTCCCGCCCGACTCGCGCTTGGTCGTAAAAAAGGGGTCAGTGATGTTGGAAAGATACTGTGCTTTAATACCAACTCCTTGGTCCTGTACCGAAACGATATTGCAATCCCGTTCCGGATCGAAGGCAGTATAAACCGAAATTCCTCGAGTCCTGTCAGGCAAAGCCTGGCAGGCATTCATGATCAGGTTGATCAGGACCTGTTCAATTTTCCGGAGTCCTCCACGTGTCGGTAAAAGATTAGCTCCATAGCTAACGGTGAAATCGTCAGTCGCTTTTTTTATCTCCCCCCCTGCCAACCTCAGCGCGGTCTGTAACGCTTCATTGATATCGAGGGTCTCTTCTGGTGCCTGACTGTCCTGACGTACAAAGTCCTTGAGGTCATCGACGGTATTTTTGATACGCTCTGCACCGTCAATAATCCATGTGAGGAGAGACGGTACTTCTTTTATCAATTCAGAGTAGGCCATTCCTCTCAACTCGAAGTCACCGTGCGTGCGGCAGTGTTGTTCGAGAATCGGAGCGCCCGCCTCAAACACCTGCTTCAGTACGGGAGCATTGAGTAGGATCATCGCATTAGGATTATTGATCTCGTGAGCCACTCCTGCCGACAGGACTCCAAGTGAAGCGAGTCGATTGGCCGCCTCAGACTCTTCAGCCAGCTTGATCTTTTCGGTGATATCACTGCTCCACTCGATGACATTGGTTACCAAACCATCCTCATCTTTCAAGGGGAAGACCCTTTTCCCCCAGATGCGACCGTCGGCAGTGATCCGGGTTCCATCTAGAGGTTCGCCGCCTTTGAAACAGGCCAGACCCAGACACTCCTCGCACGCTGATGATTTGTTCTGCCAGAGTTGATAACAGTGTTGCCCGGATAGAGAGAGCAGGTTTTTATTCAACAGACTGGCGGCCCCTTTGTTGGCCCATACGACCTTCAAATCAGGAGACAGCAGGGTCAGGGCATCGGGAATCCCGTCCAGAATAACCTGGAACTTCTGGGACAGATCTTTAAAGTTCTGTTTGCTTTTGCGCAGAGCAATTTCAGCACGGTTACGTTCGAAAATCTCTTGGCGTAACTGTTCATTACTCCTTCGCTGCTCGTGAAAGGAAGCTTTCAGGTTTTTGCTCATCTCGTTGATTGAATGGACCACCAGATCCAGTTCATCGCCTGCGTCTTTCTTTTTCGGGGCCCTGTTTAGTCTAAGGGGAATGTCTTCGCCGCCGGGATCAAAACCCTTGGTGAATGACGCCAGGGAATGGAGGTGGCGACCCACGAGTGCATAAAACAGAAAGAGCATGAACAGCGAGACAAGAGAGGTTTTGACTGCCAGGGTGCTGATGATGATCAGTGCTTTGTCAATCAGGCGCTGATAGACCGCATGAAGATCAGCAACGACACGCAGGGTACCGAGCGGAATCTCCTTGTCGCGATAATGATAGCTCAGGGGATATTCGCGTTCGATGGTTTTGGACTGGTGTCGATTACCAACATCGATTAGCGTTTTTTCTCCCTGCCTGATTTCGATGTATTCAATGTCCTGTATTTTCAGTAAGCCGTCGAGTTGTATTTTCAGAAAGGAATGGTTAGAAACCCACAGACTTGCAATAAGACTTTGTAGATAGCTGACCTCAATCTGTGAGAGATTTTTTTCTATACTGCGAATATCCCGGGCATATTCAATATATAGTTGCAGTGAGGTTCCGATAACGGTCATGACCGAACTGAATAAAAAAAAGATAAATGACTAATTTACGGGCAATACCACTTTTAAGGCTGTCGAGATGGCTACCTAATCCGACCATGTTGCACCGCCCTGTATGAGTGGTTGCAGTCCTTCAGCAATGATCAACTGGTAAGAACCATCCCGTTTCATGGATCGGAGAGCTTCAACCAGAGGAGCGACAAGTGTTTTATGCCTTTTGTGAAGATAGAGGTACATGGATTGAGTCTCCAGAGGCGGTTCAACTTGCTGGATATCCTTCAGTTGCAGGCTCTGTATAGCCTGAAGCCCGGCCAAGCGTTCGTAGATCACCAGGTCGGCTCTTCCTTTCTCAATCAGAGTGAAGAGCAGGGCGAGGCTGTCAACCTGAGTTAAGAGAGCCCCTGCAGCTTTTTCCTGGAGAATTTTCCATCCTCTGACGATGCCGACGCTGTAAGGTGACAGGTCGTCCCAATCCCGGACGCTGACCTGAGCAGCTTTGCTGAAAGCTACAAACTCAAAATCGATCAACTTCTCGGGTACCTGAATGAGGTTAGGATACTGGCGCTGCAGCCCTTCGACCCGGATCAAGTCCCCATCATTGATGCCTTGGGCGGCAACGAGCAGGGAACGTTCGGCTGGCAGGCGGGTAATGAGGGCTTCTCTCCCGATTTTCGCAAAGGCTTGCAGGATGATACGGTCGACGATCCCCTGTTGATCTGGGCTGGAGATGGGAGGCTCAAAAGGGCTGCCGATGAACAGGGGGTTCTGCGCGAAAACAGGGTTTATGAGAATAAACAGCAACGTTAGCGTTTGTAGAAAAATGTTCATTCCGATGCATCGCAAAGAGGTCAAGGCTGACGATAAAAACGTTAAATTATTCACATCATCCAACAGTAGCAAGTCTGTCTGGTCGTCGTGAGGAGATGAAGACTTTGACTCTTTGAGTATCTTCAATTAATTTACTATTATCATTCTTAGTTCAGTTATAACCTGCAGCCATGATAACACAGGAGAAAGAAGAAGCGTCTCAAATATTATTACTTCCGGAGGTGTGCAGTGGACTGGAACAATGCTTTCATGGAATGCTTCTTCGCCACGTTCTGGCGAGAGGGAGTGCCGAGTCCGGTGGGAACTCATGACAGTGGCGAATGAAAGACATTGAAAGGTTCCCCTGCCGTTAGTGCCGACACCCCCTTCAGGCCGATTTCGGGTTGTTTTTTGGTATGCTGTTCCCCGCATGGGAGAGTGTTGATCAGTCTTGATCCGAGGAGGTGGAGATTGCCCGCTCGGAAGATTTTCTCTTGTGTTGATGTCGCATGGTTACCGGAATAAAACAGTGTTGATATCCTTCGGCCGCCTTTCTTGCTGACCCTCTTTATCCAAATATAATCTTGCATTTGACTAGTTAATTATCTATATATGCTTGGAATTTCGTTACATATTTGAACAGTGTGCTTTGCATACGATTTTTCAGAATACAGCATGTTCGACAAACTGGGAGACCAAGCTTGAGTTACAGGAAACAACAGCACTTACCGTCAGCGGTCTACACAAAAGTTTCGGCAATGTCGAAGTACTCAAAGGGGTTTCTTTTACCGCACGTAAGGGCGATGTTATTGCTGTTCTCGGGTCCAGCGGATCGGGTAAAAGTACCATGCTTCGTTGCGTCAATCTGCTTGAAACACCGGACAGTGGATTGATAACGGTCTCTGGCGAAGCGATTCAGATGAAAAAAAATCGCCGCGGCGAAAGTCTGCCGGTGGACCGTAAGCAGGTTGAGCGTATCCGGTCCAAACTTACCATGGTTTTTCAGCAATTCAATCTCTGGTCCCACATGACCATTCTTGAAAATGTCATCGAGGCACCGGTCCATGTGTTAAAAGTCCCCAAAGCGGAAGCCATTGAAAAGGCCAAGCACTATCTCAATAAGGTCGGTATCTTTGATAAGATAGATGCTTATCCTGCCCATATGTCTGGTGGACAGCAACAGCGTGCGGCTATTGCCCGGCTCTTGCCATGGAACCTGAAGTCATGCTCTTTGATGAACCGACCTCGGCTCTTGATCCCGAGCTTGTGGGTGAAGTGCTTCAGGTTATGCGCCAGCTTGCCGATGAAGGGCGGACTATGGTTGTCGTTACCCACGAAATGGGATTTGCCAGAGAGGTCTCAACGGAAGTGATCTATCTGTCCGAAGGTCTTATCGAAGAGCAGGGGGCTCCCAATAAGGTTTTTGCCAACCCTGAATCTGGACGATTTGCGCAATTTCTCAATACTGTTCTTTAGTTATAAGTACAGTCTGTTCCCACTCTTTCAATTTGATTAGGAGAAGAAGATGAAAAAGCTCGTATTGTTTATGGCTTTTGCCCTTATCTTTGTTGCCGGTACTGTCCAGGCAAAAGAATGGAAAAAAGTTCGTGTTGCCATCGAAGGTGCCTACCCTCCTTTCAGTGCGGTTTCACCGGAGGGTGAGCTTGTCGGTTTCGATGTTGATATCGCTGTTGCCCTTTGTGAGGCCATGGGGGCTGAGCCTGTTCTTATTGCCCAGGCTTGGGACGGGATGATTCCTGGTCTGCTCGCTCGCAAGTACGATACCATCATCGCTTCCATGTCGATTACTGAGGAGCGTTTGAAACCGTTGATTTCAGTAACAAGTACTATCAGACTCCCGCAAAATTCATGGTCAAGAAAGGGTTGATCCCGGTCTTCTCCGTTGAGGCGCTGAAAGGTAAAAAGGTTGGTGTCCAGCGTGAGACGGTTCATGACAAATACCTCACGGCTGTCTATGGAAAAGACGTTGAGATCGTCCGTTTCGGTTCTCTGGATGAAGCTTTCCTGGATGTTAAGGCTGGTCGTATCGATATCGTTATGGCCGACAGCATCGCTCTTATGGATGGTTCCTCAGCAAAGAAGACGGCAAAGACTACGAATTCGTTGGCCCCGATATGGTTGACCCGGCGATTTTGGCCCGGGAATCGGGGCTGCTGTCCGCAAGCAGGATACCGATCTGAAGCAGAAACTTAATGAGGCTATCGCTAAGATCCGTGCTGATGGTACCTACGAAAAGATTCAGAACAAGTATTTTGATTTTGATGTCTATGGTGATTAAGCCGTCGCTATTTCTATAGCTAACAGCTGTTCACGCTATTAATTATGCCGGGACGCATTTCTTGTAATGCGCCCCGGACATTTCAAGGCGCAACTTTATGCTCGACCTGCATGGCTACGGACCCAGTATTATTGAAGGTACCGTGCTTACCATCAATGTTTCCCTTACGTCGCTTCTTCTTGCAACGATTCTCGGAGTAAGCGGGGCTTTGGCAAAACTCTCCGCGTCCCGTTTCTTGAGATTTGTCGCAGGCCTCTACACAACCGTGATCCGGGGGATTCCCGATCTTGTCCTGATGCTGCTGGTGTTTTATGGCGGGCAGATGTTGATCAATCAGGTGGCCTACAGTATCGGCTACGAAGATTACATTGATATCAATCCCTATATCGCAGGTGTCCTTACAATCGGGTTTATTTTTGGAGCTTACATGGCTGAAACCTTCAGGGGGCTATATTGGCTGTCCCGGGAGGGCAGCTTGAGGCCGGTGCCGCTTATGGCATGTCACCTGCACAGGTTATTGTACGCATCCTGTTGCCACAGATGGTTCGCCATGCCATCCCCGGTTTCGGCAATAACTGGCTCGTCCTGACAAAAGCGACAGCGCTGGTTTCCATCATTGGTCTTGATGACATGGTTCGCAAGGCTTCTCTGGCTTCAGGCGCGACCCGTATGCCGTTTACTTTTTACTCTGTTGTCGCTATCAACTATCTGATTATTACAACCGTATCAATTTATCTGCTTCAGTGGCTTGAGAATAGATACAGCCTCGGAGTTGAAAAGACTGACATGAAATTTTCTATCATTGCTGAAAATATTGACATCTACCTTAAAGGGTTCTGGTCACATTTGAACTTGTCAGTCTGTCATTGCTCTTTGGCCTCGTTATCGCTGTTGTCCTCTCAGTTGCTCTGACGATAAGTGAGAAGCCGGTTGTTACTCTGCCGATAAGGGCTTTTGTCTACTTTTTTCGAGGAACTCCTCTACTGATCCAGATGTTTCTTATCTATTACGGCATGGGCCAGTTCGAAGCGATTAAAGAGACCTTTCTCTGGGATTATTTCAAGGAAGCCCATTTTGCGCTCTTTTCACTTTCGCACTCAATACCGGAGCGTACACAACAGAAATTTTCAGGGGCGCCATTGTTAATACCCCAGAGGGGAGATCGAAGCAGCCAAGGCCGCTGGAATGTCGCAAGCCCTCATGTATCGTCGAATTGTCCTGCCCAGTGCTTTCAGGCGGGCACTCCCGGCCTATGGCAATGAGATGATTTTTATGTTGCATGGAACAGCTCTTGCCAGTGTCATCACAATTGTCGATATCACCGGCGCGGCGCGAATCATCAACTCCAGGTTCTATAGCCCTTATGAAGCATTTCTGACGGCAGCCATTTTTTATATGATGATGACCTTTACCATGGTCTGGGTTTTAAAGAAGGTCGAATTCAAGTGGCTTGCCCATTTAAGGAGAGATGGCAGCAGTTGAGTTGTCGCTCATCCTTGTTCCATGAACGGTAAGAGCGGGAGGCCCTGCAGACGGAGGGTCCCGCTTAAATTAACCATCCTTCCTTGATAATGCCTCTATGTACATAAAATGCCTGGCGCTTGTGCTATTTATGTGCTTTTGAATGTGGTAAATTTTTTCATTTTATCCCTCCACTTTGATTTAATTCTGAATAATCGGTAGCTTGTCCTCTTTTGTGATGTTGGCACGGTCGCTGCTGAAGAGTCGATCATCCACAAAACTTTACGGAGGATCGACTCATGATCAAGATCACTATCATTTTCTCTCTGGCTTTGACCGTTCTTTTCCTGCTTGTCATTAGCGCATCACCCGATAATCAGGGATTGGCAACGCTGCCAGCGAAGACAGAAATTCTCGATATGCATTGTCATGTTGCCGGAATTGGTGCCGGTGGAAGCGGTGCTTTTGTTTCCGACAAGATGCGCAAGAGTTGGAAATATCATGTTTATCTGAAGGCTTTTGGTGTGACAGAGCAGCAGGTTATGGCTCATGGAGATGGTTTGATCGTGCAGAAAATTTCTGAACGGCTGGCTGGCTCGGAGCTGGTTGGTTCTGCCGTAGTCCTGGCCTTGGATGGTGTCATCAATCAAAACGGTCAGCTCGATCTTGACCTCACGGAAAGTTACATTCCCAATGACTTCCTCGCTCGGGAAGCGGCTAAATATGACAATCTTTACTTCGGTGCCAGTGTTAATCCTTACCGTCACGATGCTCTTGAGCGTCTGGATCAGGTGAAGCGTGATGGTGCTGTGTTGGTTAAATTTGTGCCTGTTACGGTTGCACGAGCAGATGGCGTGCAGGGTGATGATCGGGCTTTTTTATCGCACCGAGGTGTTGGTGAAAACCCGTGGACCCGCTCAGATAGAGTCGCTGCGGTTGCAGCAGAGTGAGGATGCCTCTGAATTCTGGCGTGATTAGCTGTGAAGAGTGCTTGGCTCTGAGCAAGCCGGGAAAGCTTTATAGTGTCTGATAGGTTACTGAATTTTTATTATATCGTATAAAAATTATTGACGCTTATAGAAAAATATATGAAAATTGTGTGCGATATTTGCCTGTCATTGTTAATTACGCTTTTAAGGACCTGTACCCAGGAGGCTCGGCCATGAATTATGTATGCAAGCAATGTGGAAAGACTTATCTCCCTACCGCGGAGAGGTTCAGGTGTGATTGTGGATGTTCTTTGTGGTTAGATTATGAAGGTGGTTTAAAGCGGATCGACATTCAAGCTGAGGATTTTTCCATGTGGAGGTATTGTGCTGCATATCCTTTGGAGAGAGATGACATAGCTGTTTCATTTGGCGAGGGACTCACTCCTCTGACTATGATTGATTACAGGGGCGTGAGATTGTTGATTAAGCAGGACAACCTTATGCCGACGGGTTCGTTTAAGGATAGAGGAGTTGCTATGGTGACGAATTTTATGAACAAGCTCGGTGTTCGCAGGTTCTCGGAAGATTCAAGTGGTAATGGTGGCTCGTCGTTTGCCGGATATTGTGCTTTGGCCGGCATCGATTGTCGGGTTTTCATCCCGGCAAATACCTCTATGGGGAAGATCGTTCAGACCAGCTTATATGGAGCCGATTTGGTTCGCGTCGAAGGGACTCGACAGGATGTGGCCGATCAAGCAATGGCCAGTAGTGACGGATATGTTTATGTCGGACATAACTGGCATCCATACTTTATCCAAGGGGTCAAGTCAGTTGCTTATGAAATTTGGGAACAAAACGGCTTTTGCGCGCCGGACAATATTGTTTGTGTTGCAGGAAACGGGAGTATTGTTTCTGGTTTAAGTTTGGGGTTCAATGAACTGAAAAAAACAGGAGAGATCGCCAGTTTTCCAAAATTGTTTGCGGTGCAGGCAGATCACTGTAACCCGCTGTTTCGAGCTTTTGTTGGTCAGTCGGCTGACTTTGAGCCCAGTCCAACAATTGCAGAAGGGATTTCAATCTACAGATCAACACGTCATGACGACGTTGTGAATGCCGTAAAGGCGAGTGGGGGACAGATTGTCAGTGTTAGTGAGGAAGAGATTGCTTCCGCCCTGTTTTATGTCGGCAAGAGAGGCTTTTATGTCGAACCAACTTCGGCAACCGGATTCGCAGGTCTCGATAAGTTGATTGAGAATAAGGTCATTTCAGAACAGGAAAATACTGTTGTCATCATTTCAGGAAATGGGCTTAAAGCGACAGATAAGATTGAGCGTCTGATGTAATGGAGGAAAACAATGAAAATAGTGGTGACCGACAATGCTTTAAGGACATCGGGGCACTATTCGCAGGCCGTAGTCCATAACGATGTGGTTTATCTTTCTGGTCAACTGGCATTTCACCCTGAAACGGGAGCGAAAGACGCAGCTTGTGTGGCTGACGAGACAGCTCGGGTACTCAGTAATGTTGCCTTGATTCTTGATGAGGCAGGCAGCTCAATTGAGAAGGTTCTCAAGGTTACAGTCTATTTGTCGGATATTCAGTTTTGGGATGATGTTGATAGCATCTACGGTGAGTTTTTTGGTCAACATCGCCCTGCGCGGGTGATGGTTCCCTGTAATAACCTACATTTTGGCTTTCACGTTGAAATTGACGTGATTGCATATATATGAGATCGGTGTTTTTGGTCGAGGACATGATTTAATGGTGGAAATTTCAGCAAAAATGCGTCCCTATGTGGCTCTGGCAGATATGGTTTCAGAGTCTTTCGGTCAACAGTGTGAGGTTGTCTTGCATGACCTGTCTGTTCCGGAAACTCCGTTGTTTATGTTGCGAACGGCTTGGTAACCAACAGGGAGCGGGGCAGTCATTTGATCACCTGGTTAGGGATGTCTTATTGTCGGAAAGGTTCAGTAAACGACTACAATGCCAAATTACATGTTCAAAACCAGAAGACGGTAGACAGATAAAATCGTCAACCTCGTTGATAAGGAATGAAAATGGCGAGGTGATTGGTGCTTTTGTATCAACATCGAGGTTGATGCTCTAATCAGGATGAGGAAGTTTCTTGATTCATTTTTTGCAGATAATGACTTACAGGAAATGGAAAGGAAGACTGTCGAGCCTGAAGGATTCGACAATGTCATGGAAATTATAGACGATTTGATTGTCAAAACGATAGGCGCGCGCAATGTTTCAGTTCAGACACGCAGGGAAAATGTTGAATTGGTCCGATTTATGTATGACAAGGGTATTTTCCTGGCTAAGGGGTCTGTCGATAAGGTTGCGGAAAAGTTCGGTATATCTCCAGTGACTGTCTATTCTTATCTGGATGAAGTTAAAAGAAGCAAAGACGGTTAAGCTGTTTGGCAGGCATATTTTAGTAATTTCATGCAGGAGGATCGGGAGGTGGATAGGGTTCTTGCTCTTTGTCCCAACGAATTAATCTTTTTCTGAACCCTCCTGAATGTACTGCTGAGAATGCCTGGATTGCTTACTTCCTCTCTATGTGATTTGAATGGAATTCTGGGGGGAGACACCTGAATTTTACTTTGCTTTGTCTGGAGCGGTATCCTTCTGGTACAGGCTCTTTTGCGTAAATCAAAGACCTATCTGCGAGCGTGAGAGTCAAGAATTCGCATCCTGCACATACTTCTTCACCGTCCTTCGATCCAACTTAACTTGCCGTGCAACCTCCTCATAGCTCCCCAGCTTTTTATAGAGCTGATTGCAGTAACGTGACAGCAGCTCCTGAGCAGTGAGCTTGCCGGCGCTGAAATCATCGGCCAGTTCGGTGCCTGCTTGTGCGGTGACGGCCGGATCGCCGTGGTAGCGGTTGTTGAGCAGGATCCGGCGTACCGCTTGCTCCAGCTCGCGTACGTTGCCGGGCCAAGGGTAGTCGGCTGGCAGATCGTCACGCAGGCGACCGACGATGAAACCGAGCAGTTCCGTATCGCTGCGACCGCTGATCCGTTCCAGCAGATGGGAGGTGAGGGCGGTCAGGGAGTTTTTGTCTTCGACCAACTGGCGTCGTAGAGGCGGAACCTCAATAACGTCGGAGCAGAGGCGGTAGTAGAAGTCGTCGCGGAAGGTTCCTTCGTTGCGTAGTTCGACCAGTGGACGGTTGGTGGCGGCGATGATACGACCGCGGAAGGTCTGGACGCTGTGACTGCCGACCGGGCTGAAGGTGCGCTCCTGCAGAACCTTGAGCAGTTTGATCTGGACCGGGACTGAGACATCGCCGATTTCGTCGAGGAAAATGGCGCCGTAGGGCACGCAGCGGGTCAGGACTCCCTGGTGGTGCTCGACCGCGCCTGTGAAAGAGCCTTTTTTATGGCCGAACAGTTCCGATTCGATCAAACTTTCGGGAAATTGCGACAGGTTGATTGAGATGAAGTTGCGGGTGAAGCTTTCGGCAAAGCGGCCCTCTTGTTATTGAAGGGATAAAGCCTGAACGACCGATGGCAGCCGCCGCAGCCCCTTTACCTGTGCCGGTTTCACCCAGCAACAGAGTCGAAAAATCCTCCATTCGATCCCACAGCATGGTCTCGTAGCGGCGCGCATCGTGGGTGAAGATGTTGTTCCACAGGGCGCAGCGCAATGATCTCATCGATCGGCTCTGGCCAATCATCTGGCCGATGAAGTAGAAGGCCCGGCGCATCTGGTAAAAGAAGGCGAAATAGTGTCTGGCCTCTGGGCTTTTGAAGCCGTACTCGCGCAACTTTTCCAACAGCTCGGCCGAAAAGGCCACCGCACAAGGTTCATCCCCCTCCTTCAATTGTTGCAAGATCAGCGCATCAAATTCCTGCAGATAGTGATGATACTGAGCGAACAGCATCCCCAGAGCCAGGCAGGAGCGGTCCTCCTCCTGATAGAGGGAGAGACTGGCCCGTCCGCTGTGCTCAATCTGTTGTATGCGTTCATGGACCGAGGCGATGGCGGTCTGAAGCTGATTCTTGTGTCTGCTTCCCGTGACTCCAGCCAATTGGCGGTCGAGCTGGTCGCGCTGTTCGCTGAAGGGGTTGCTGAATGCCGCTGCACCGACCAGTTGAAAGAAGGCACGGTCCTCTGCTGTCAGTTTGATTTTATTAGCCATGCATAAAATGTACACGATCCGATCATTGAATGCCAGATTCTTGTCTTTCTATGTTTTGTGGTTTTTGTCTTGTTGTTGAAAATTTCAGCTATATCGGTAGTTTGAGAACTTTGGCGTTGCTGGCACGGATACTGCGATAGGGATGGGAAACTCAAACAAGGAGGACGATATGAAAAAAATTAATCCATACTGATACGCACCCTGCTGGTCGCCATGTTGTTGCTTCTGTCTGTCGCTCCATCCTGGGCTGCCGGACTGCTTAAGCCGGTCGGGGGTGGTGGGATGATGCTTTGCGCATCGCTTCACACCATGTCGATGTAACGATCAATAACGGCTTCGCTCGAACCGAGGTCGATCAACTCTTCGCCAATGACAGTTCAACTCCACTTGAGGGTCAGTACAGTTTTCCACTCCCCAAACAGGCCAGCTTATCGGAACTGTCGTTGTGGATCGACGGGCGTGAGATTGTCGGCGAGGTGATCGAAAAGGAGCGTGCAAAAGCCATCTATGAAGATGAAAAGCAGCAGGGCAGGCAGACCGCTCTGGCCGAAAAGAATGATTATAAAACCTTCGACGTCAGGATCGGAAATGTCCCGGCTGCGGGAGATGTCCGGGTGCGCCTGGTCTATTACCAACCGCTCGAAATTGATCTTAACGTCGGTCGTTATCTGTATCCCTTGGCCGAAGGGAATGTCGATGAAGAGCGCAACGCCTTCTGGTCGACGGATGACCGGGTTGACGGAATCTTTCAGTTTAACCTGCAGCTGAAATCGGCCTTTCCGGTCAAGGATGTTTATCTGCCGGGGCTGGAGCAGGAGGCTGTAGTCAATGAGGAAGAGGGGCGTTATACCGTTGCTATCAATCGCAGTGAAGGGAGCCGTTTGAATAAGGATATCGTCTTTTATTACCGTCTCGACGATCAGAACCCGGCTCGGGTCGAACTGATCCCATACAAGGAAGATCCGAGCGCAGAGGGAAGCTTTATGCTGGTGGTGACACCGGCAGCCGACCTCAAGCCGATTACGGAAGGGACCGACTGGACTTTTGTGCTCGACGTATCGGGCAGTATGGGTGGTGAGAAGATCGCCACCCTGACCCGTGGAGTGGGACAGGTCATCAAGCAGATGAAGGGTACGACCGCTTCCGCATTGTCACCTTTAACAATAGTTCGGTCGAGTTGACACCCGGTTATGTCAGCGCAACGCCTGAGCAGGTGCAGCGTTGGATCGGACGGATTGCAGCGATCGAAGCAGGTGGCGGGACCAATCTCTACGCCGGTCTGAAACGCGCCGTACGCAAGCTGGATGACGACCGCACTTCGGGTGTGATCCTGGTGACCGATGGCGTTGCCAACGTCGGCGCGACCGAGCAACGCGATTTCCTCGATCTGATCAAACAACAGGATCTCCGCCTCTTTACCTTTGTTATCGGCAACAGCGCCAATCAGCCGCTTCTCGATCGTCTGGCTGAAGACTCCGGTGGTTTTGCCATGAGTATCTCGACTGCTGACGACATCGTCGGTCGTCTGATTCAGGCTAAAGCCAAGGTTCTGCACCAGAACATGCACGATGTCCAGATCGAAATCGACGGCGAAAAGGTGACCGATCTGACCCCGGCAACCATAGGCAGCCTCTACCACGGTCAGCAACTGGTGCAGTTCGGTCACTATCGCGGCAGCGGACCGATAAAATCACCATGACGGCGAAGATTTCCGGCCAGAAACGCAGCTGGGAAACGACTGCAGATCTGCCTGATGTCGATCTGGACAACCCTGAGATTGAGCGCCTCTGGGCATTGGCGATGACTGAGCAATTAATGGAGCAGATGCGTGAGGCAGGCGAGACCGACAAGCTGAGGCAACAGATCAGCGACCTGGGCACAAACTATTCGTTGGTAACAGATTATACCTCGATGCTGGTCGTCACCGATGCGGTGATGGAAGGGCGCGGCATTCAGCGCCGCAACGCCGACCGGGTTCAGCGTGAGCGTGCGGCTCAGCAGCAGCGTACAAGCCAACCGGCTAAGAGCTACCGGGTCGATAAAACGGCCAGTCAGCCCGAGGGCAGCTTCGGAGGTAATTCTTCGCCTGGCATCGGCTCGGGACCCGTTGGCCTGCTGGCACTGCCCTTCATCGCCTGGTTGAACCGGCGCAAAAAGACTGATCATATTCATATCAATATCAGGTTCTCTGTGGGCGGGGCATCGTTTCCGCCCACAAGTTTTGGAGGAAAAAATGAACATCTGCTCCCCGCACAACTCAATTCAATCTGTCCGGTGGCGTTTGTTGCCGTCGATTGAAATCTGTGTTTTGATCGGCCTTTTGATTACGGCGAATACCGGCCTGCTGATTAACAATTCCCCAAGTCATAGTCTGCTGTTCGATCCGACAGCCGTTGCACAGGGAGAGTTGTGGCGGTTTTCAGTTGGCCTCTGGTTCACGTCAGCCGCTACCATCTTCTGTTGGACGGGTTGGCTTTCGTCCTGCTCTATCGCGGTTTGAGTGAGGACAGATTGTCATGTCGACTTTTGTGGGTCCTCTGTTGTGCTCTGGGGAGTTTGTTGCTGCCACTTGTTTTTTCGGAACAGATCTATCGGCTTGGTCTCTGTGGTCTATCTGGTGTGGCTCACGGTCTGGCGGCAATCAGTGGACTGGAAATGCTGCTTGTACAGCGTCAGCGCAGGATAGGTGCTGTTCTGCTTGTTGGGCTGATGTTGAAGGTTGGCTTCGAGGTGCTGAGCGGACAGGTGGTCATGCAAGGATTGCATCTTGGGTCGATCGGCGTGCCACTGGTGTCGACCCATGCTGGTGGAGTGGTTGGAGGTCTGGTCGGATTTTTACTGAGGAGAGCCTATCTTCTTAAACGAACTGCGTTCCGCTAGTTGGCATAAGGATGTCTAACTTGTGAAATAATAGTGGGAAGTTTGTTCCGAAAAAAAGCTATACTGTTGTTGGATGTAACAAAAATATATTTTAAACGTTATAATTCATATAGTAACCTGATTTTGAACTCACTAGCAGAGAGGAGGTCGCGTATGTCACTACAAAGTATCTGGACGCCTCAGCAGGAAGCCAAGCTACATGCCTGGCACAGCATGCAGCAGATCGTTGATCAGAGTAAACCTGCTCCCTGTTTTACCATCGCCAGAGAATTCGGCTGCGAAGCCTACCCCCTGGCTGAAAAGCTGGTCACTCGCCTGAACTCTCATGTCGCCGGGGAACCCTGGGTTATCGTCGGACGCGAGTTGCTCGACGAAGTGGCCAAGTTGAGCGGTTATTCGGTTGAGCAGATTGAAAAATCGCAGGACACGCCCGCATCCCTTAAGGCGATCTTTTCCATGTTTCTTGATAACAGCAGGGCGGAGGAGACAGAGGTCTTTACCCATATGAGAGAGGTGATTCGCGGTTTGCCAAGCGGGGAAACTGCATTTTAATCGGTCGTGGCAGTGTTTTGGCGACTCAGGATCTGCCAAACTGCATTCACCTCCGCCTGGTTGCTCCTTACGATTTTCGAGTCAAGAAAATCATGCGCAGTCACAAGTTGACTGAGCGGGAAGCGCAGGAATATATCGCTCTGCATCAGCAGCAGAGAGACGATTTTATCCGCCGTTTTGCCGATGGAAATATCGCCGATTCCAGTCATTATCACTTGGTGATCAATAATGGTTTCCTGGGGATAGACAAGATCGCTGAACTGGCTGAAGAGTATATGGTTCGCTACTTTCCTCGTTGACTTATCTTCTCTTTCGCAGGTTTGGTCCGGGATTGGTCGGAATGCTGATCCCGGATTTTTATGTCCAGCTTTCCTGTCTGGTGGCAATTGTGCTATAAGTAGCGTTTTTAATCGCTCCCTGCTCAGGAATGTCAGAAGAATGTTGCAACTAAGAGATATCGATAAATACTTTGCCGACAGAAGAATCTTTTCCGCTATTAATTGGCATATCAGACCAACAGACCGAATTGGCCTCTGTGGAGAAAATGGTGCCGGCAAAACAACGCTGTTGAAACTGTTGGCCGGTCAGGTTGAAAGTGACGGCGGAACATTACAGATTGCCAAGGGAACGACCTTCGGTTACCTGCCTCAGGACGGCCTTGTTCATCAGGGCAGGACTCTGTTTGAAGAGACCCGCAGCGCACTGGCTGAGTTGTTGCAGATAGAAAAGGAATTGCAGCAGCTGGAAGCCAGGGTTGCCAATGGGGCTGAGGCCGAGGTTCTGGATCGCTATGCCGAATTGCAACAATCCTTCGAGCAGCTGGGCGGCTACCAGATGGAGTCGGAAGTCGGCCGGGTTCTTCATGGCCTAGGTTTCAGTGCCGCTGATTTTGATAAGTCCTGTGAAACTTTTTCCGGTGGTTGGCAGATGCGTATTGCTCTGGCAAAGCTCCTGTTGAAACGGCCTAACCTGCTATTGCTCGATGAGCCGACCAACCATCTTGACCTCCCTGCCCGCGATTGGCTGGAAGATTATCTGCAATCTTACCCCTTTGCTGTTGTCCTTGTTTCGCACGATCGTTTTTTTCTCGACAATGTTGTTTCGCGGATTGTTGAGGTCTGGAATGGAGAGCTGACCGAGTATCCCGGCAACTATAGCCGTTATCTGACGTCCAGAGCTGAACGGGTTGCAGCCTTGAAGTCGGCAAAACAACAGCAAGACGATGAAATTGCCCGTATTGAAGCCTTCATCAATCGCTTCCGCTATCAGGCCAACAAAGCCTCTCAGGTTCAGAGTCGGGTCAAACAGCTGGAAAAGATTGAGCGGATTTCATTGCCCCCTGAGCGTAAAAAAATCGCTTTTACTTTTCCGCCCCCCCAAAAGGGTGGACGCATGGCCATAGAGTTGTGTGCTGTGTCGCAGCACTATGGCGATCTTAAAGTGCTTAACAGGGTTGATGTGCAGGTCGAACAGGGAGAGCGACTTGCGCTGGTTGGGCCCAACGGTGCAGGTAAGTCAACCTTGATGCGGCTGCTGGCCGGGGTTGAAGATCCTGTCGGTGGGGAGCGTAAAGAAGGGCATAATCTGCACTTGGCATATTTTGCTCAGGATCAGGCTGCGGAGCTTAACCCGAATCGCGATGTGTATGCTGAAATTTCAGCCGATTCCCCTTACGATATGGTCCCAAAATTGCGCAATATCCTGGGTTCTTTTCTGTTTTCAGGCGATGATATTGAGAAAAGTGTCAAGGTATTGTCCGGCGGTGAACGCAATCGCCTGGCTCTGGCGAAATTATTGCTGCGACCGGCGAACCTGCTATTGCTTGATGAGCCGACCAACCATCTGGACCTGCAGTCAAAGCAGGTCTTGCTTGATTCACTTAAAAAATATCCCGGGACAATAATTTTTGTCTCCCATGATCGTTATTTTGTCGATAAACTGGCAACCCGAATTCTCGAAGTCGGTCATGGCCGCGTTGAGTCCCATCTGGGAACTATGAGGACTTTTTGCGGGCCAAACAATTGTCAGGTGATAGCAGCCACAGTTCAACACGGGTTGAACAGCAGGCTGAAAAGTCTGTAGCAGGTGTATCTCAGGACAAGGAAAGTCGACGACAGGCACATGTTGCCCGCAAGGAACAGCAGAGGCGTGAGCAAAACGTCAAAAAGAATTGACCCGGGTTGAGGCAAGGATTGATGAGATGGAAGGGCGTCTGGCCGAACTCGAACAGACCATGGCCGACCCTGACATCTATCAGGATCAGCAGCGCTGGCGACAGTTGAGCGATGAACACTCGAGGTGGAAAGAGCAACTGGATGATGCCATGGTGGCCTGGGAGCATCTGCAGGAATGATTTTTGTCTGTATCTATTTTCAATTATTGACACTTTTCCCTTTTGTTTTTAGATTGACGGTGGTCACGTCAATTGCTCTAGCGGAGTGATATCCAAATGATTCATTTGCCTCGAGGCAACCCCGTCCGACAGAAGGTCAATCCGGCTCGTATCAATCTGCCTGAAGCCATGGAGAAGTTGCGTAGCAGCACTTTTACCGGTTATTTGCGTTTCGATGCAGTGCAGGGAACTGGAATCATCCTGTTTCAGTCTGGAAAACTGATCAGTTCTATTTTGTCAACAAGGATGGATCTGAGCGATTGATCGCTTATGATGCTATTGCCAGAATTTTTGAAATTTCCATTCTGGGCAATGCTGTACTCAATATTTTCCGCCTGTCGTCCGATCTGGTTCTAAGTGTCCACGCGTTACTGCACGGACGTTATCTGATCCAGGGGGCCCTGGTCTCTTCACTGGATGTTGCCGCCTGCCTGCAGAAGATCAAAGATGAAAGCCTGACTTGTTGTCTGCGTGTTTATACGTCGGACCGGACTGCTCTGATTTTTATGATCAGGTCATTGCCCTTGGTTTTTCACGAGGAAATCGGATCTTGAAACGTTTCCAGACATAGAAAATTCTGTCGCCTG
>LQAG01000059.1_pt1 | contig 58439 bp, 86 predicted proteins | sample 1535801 | NCBI WGS metagenome assembly LQAG01 (sample SAMN04331584, study PRJNA305678) | bioreactor metagenome | isolation source: bioreactor_3 inoculated with Wadden Sea sediment 1st replicate of a... | place: Germany:Bremen
TCATGGACAGTTTCAATCGTGCCTTCTTTGAATTCGTTGATTTTGCTTATGACAGGTTCCTTTTCCATATATAGCGTACCGTCCGAGTTGTAGACACGGTCAATGAGTGTGAGATCATACAGGATACCTCCATTGGCAAGGGTTGCGATATATCTTGCCAGCTGGGTTGGTGTGTATGAGTTGAATTCCTGGCCCATAGCAGCAGTGACCGGATTGACGATCCCCTCTTCGATATTCCCCGGAACAGATGGTTTCGATTCGATCAGCTCAATTCCGGTTGTCGTGTTCAATCCGAACATGGCAGCATAATCGGCCAATCTATCCGTACCAAGACGCGGGTTGTAATCGCCATCCTCGGTGATGCCCAATCTGTATCCCACTTCGTTGAAGAAGGAGTTGCAGCTGACCGCTATTGCCGTCACTGCATTGATGGAACCGTGAGACCTTCCGTAAGCAGATATCCAGCATGCGACCGATGGTGACACCTTCGTATAATGCCCGGTACATGTGATATGGTCGTGTTTTGATATGACACCTTCTTCAAGCCCGGCAACAGCACTCATCATCTTGAAAGTGGATCCGGGAGCAGTTTTTCCCTGGGTTGCTGTAGGATACAACGGCTTCGTCGGATCATTCAGCAGTTCCTGGTAATAGCTGTAACTGGAAATACGATTGTTGTCATAGCTCGGATAACTGACCAGCGACAGGACTTCGCCTGTGTCCACATCGACGACGACAGCAGCACCTGTCGAAGGGTCGAGAGCAAGCTGCTGAGGTGTCAGCTTGATATCCATGATCAGGTCTTTCATATACTGAAGAGGCGAAAGTTTGCCTGACTCAATACGATTTATGATATCCTGCTCCACTTGCACGATATCCTGCTCGATGAGCAGCATCGAAAGGTCAAGGTAGTTGAATTCCTCTCTCTCGGTCATCTCCAAAAAAGGCTGTTCCTGAATTGATATCGGTTGAAATACTCGTAGCTGATGATCTCATCGATGAGGAATGTGTAGATCGCCTGGTCCGTCCAGCCCCGGCTGTCAATATCCCTGCGTTCAAATTCTTTGCCTGGGTCGATGTAATCCTCCTTGATGCAGTAATTTAAAAATCCCATGATGCTGATGTTGCCGTTATCGTAATCAAGATATCCCGAACTCAGCCTGTAGTCTTTATTCAGAATGCGGTCTTTGACCAAGGCGTCAAGAATATAGGTATAATAACGCTCCAATTTGTCATTGAGCGTCACGTTTGATACAAGAAAACTGTCATAGATTTCGCCGGTTTTCCTATCGTAGTAATCCTCGAAATCTTTTCGAATGTTATCGGAATAGGAACCTTCAGGTGCATCCAGTACATCGAGGAGATTGATCGTCTCATTCTCAAAAAGCGAATAATAAACATCCTTCAGTAAAGGCAGTCTTTGTTCCCCATAAGAAGGCAGCTTCATGACAAGCTTCTGTGAAATCAGATTGTTCAGCTGCTTCACCAAGAATTCCTGTGTTGCCTTTTGGAGGTTCATTTCGATGGTGAGGTATACATCCTTTCCGGCAATAGGCTCGGTTTTTCGATAACGTTTTTGGTTCTTCCGTGGATATCGACCTCAACCGTCTGGGTTCCATCCACTGAATGGAGGTACAGTTCCATGAATTCTTCAATGCCGATACGCCCGACGATATCGTTTTGGTCATATCCGTAGGGTTCGAATTCCTCAAGGGCATCATCACTCACCGTTCCGGTATAACCGATGATGTGAGCGGTATACTCAGGTACAGGTATTTCCTGATGGGATCCTCAACTATATTGACACCTGGAAGATTCGCCTTGTTTTCCTTGATGTCGGCAAGGGTTTCAGCGGATATGTTCACCGAGATCTCCTGTGGATGAATTTATAGTATCCTAACTCCCAAAGAGCATGACGAATAGACACCAGAGAGAGGATCTCATCCAGTGTCATCTCGTTTTCACGCATGAATTCCCAGTCGATTTCAAAAAAGACATTGATCAGGTAATTCATGACTTCCTCTGCAGTATAATTCATCTCCTCTTCCGTGATATCGTCACTGAAGATATCTTTTTGAAACGGGTTACCAGTGAAGGTGAATCGATAAAGGTATAATTGTAGTCCTTGTCGAGAAGAATCGGGAAATCGATGCTGATCCTGTCGCCGTTATCCATGATGATTCGCAGCAGCTTCAAGAGCAGACCGTTTCTGTCCGGCGTATATACACTGTTGTCATAAGTGATCGTATAAGCAACCTCATTGACTGCAAGCGGAGTTCCGTTGCGATCATAGATCATACCCCGCTGACCTTCGATTTCAATTTCCCTAAGCACGCTTAGCTCGAACTCTTCCTCAAGTTTTTGGCCGTTAACGATCTGAAGGTTGAACAGCCTTGCGAACAGTATGCTGAACATGACGAAGATAACGACGGTTAGTACGAACAGCCGATTGGTTAAAAAGGCTACGATAGCTTTAATTATGTCCATTATACAGTTCGTCATCTCCTTTTCGTTTGTCTTTGTCATAGTCGCTGATAAAGCGGCTGTAGATGATGTACAACCGGTATAGCAACACAGCAACCACGACGGTGTATGTTATTTCAGGCAGAATGATGATTCCGAAATAATACAGGAAATCAATCCTTCCGCGCATCAGATAAGTCAGGATGTAGATAATCAGATTATGCACCAGATCGCTGATTGCCACAGCAGTCAGTGGGATGACAACACTTTCAGCGTAGTAGTTCATGTGAAGGTATCCGGAAACTGATGCGATAAGCAGATAAATGAGCACATTGAATCCTACCAGCGGTCCGAAAAGTATGTCTTGAATGAGTCCGAAAGCCACACCGAATATGATCCCTTCCTGTCTGCCTTGAAGCGCACTGATGGAAACGATGGTGATGATGAACAGATTCGGGCTCACATTGTTGATGCTGATTCCCTGAAAAAAAGTGGTTTGCAATACGGTAATCACAACAATGATTGCAAATCTCAACAAGTTCTTAAACATAAGAACCTCCCTACTCTATATAATCTTCAATTTCCTCACCCAGATTGATGACCAAAACATCCTCAAGGTGGCTAAAATCGACAACAGGTTGCAAAACCGCTGTCTTGGTCAGTTTGTTCGGATTGGTTTCTATGCTCTTGACCACACCGATGAGAATACCGGGGGGAAAAATATCTCCCAGGTGTGACGTCACGATTTCGTCGCCTTCCACGATGTTGACATCCGTTTCGATGTATTCAATCATGCATAAGCCGTCATCGCCAAGTTTCTTGTCACCGCTGACAGTACATAGGTCTGACGTTCGAAGTATCTTGCTCGATACGCTGGATGAATCGTCGATGATGCTTCTGACCTTGCTGTAATTGGGCCGACTTCCGTGATTCGTCCGACAAGACCACTTCCGGCCATAACGACCATATTCACACGAATATCATCTTTGAAACCCTTGTCGATGATGAAGACTTCATACCAGTTTCCCGGGTCTTTGCCGATTACCCTGGCACCCGTTTTGGGATAGTCTGCATATCTTTTATCAAGTTCATAAAGTTCACGAAGCCTTTCAAGCTCAAGCTTGTCGAGCTCCAAAAGCTTATTCTGATATCGAAGCTGATTGACTTCCTCGGTCAATGATTCATTGAGTGCATTGAGTTCTCCAATGTTCTTGACAAAATACAGTTGATCTTTCACCCAGTCTCCAAAGTATGTCACACCCTTTTGGAACGGATGATGACATAAGTGATGCTCTGTTCAATTGGAGATGTCCTGGGACGTATTTCCCAAGTCAATACCATTGAGATAAGGCTTACAACCACGATTGTCGTAATGATATGTCTCATGGTAAAACGAGATTGTCGTTTCATGTCTCCTCCTAGACGAGGCCCGCAAGTCCACGCTCCTTCAAGCTGGTAAAACGCCCGTCTCCTATGATGATATGGTCAAGCAGTTCAACGCCAAGGAGTTTTCCTGCTTCAACCAGTCTTTTTGTAACTTCCACATCGTCATCACTGGGCAAAGGATCACCGCTGGGATGGTTGTGGATGATGATGATATTGACGGCACCGTATTCAAGCGCTTCCTTGAACACCTCCCTAGGCTCGACCAGTGAAGTGTTGACCGTACCGATGGATATGTCCCGATCCTTGATGATACCGTTTTTCGTATCTAAAAAAAGCACCTTGATATGTTCCCTGTCAAGGTAACGCATTTCTTCCATAAAGATATCCGCGACGGATTTGGGTGATGTCACCCTGAATCTGCTGATGGCATATGATTTTGAAATCCGGTTTGAAATCTCTCCGATCGCCTTCAGCTGAATGGACTTGACCTTGCCGATGCCATGAATATTCTGAAGCTCACGGGCGCTCAGCACCTGGATGCCGCCAAGTCCCCTGTGGTTCAGCGACAGCAGCCGTCTCGCAGTCTGAAGCGATGATTCCTGTCTAGTGCCCGTACGCAGTACGATGGCCAGTAGCTCTGCATCAGTCAGTGACTTCGGTCCAAATCGTTCGATTTTCTCATATGGCTGATCTTCCTTTGGTATGTTTCTCATAAGTTTCTCCCATCTGTTTAAGCATTTTGCATACCAGATGAATCGGAAGCCCTACTACATTGAAATAATCTCCGTGGATCTCCTTGATATATCTGGCGCCTATACCTTGTATACCATAGCCGCCCGCCTTATCAAATGGTTCTTTCGTACCTATGTAAAACTCGATATCCTCTTCCGACAGCCTGTCCATGACGACTGTCGTCACTTTATGGGAAACCATAGATCTTTTGTCCCATGGACAATAGATGCATATCCCTGTATATACGTTGTGTGCCCGTCCTGAGAGCAGTCTGAGGTATTTTCTGGCTTCTTCCGCGCTGCGGGGTTTGCCAAGAATATGACCGTCGATGACAACGGAAGTGTCAGCTCCAAGTATTGGTCTTCTTTCCGTGTCAGTACATGGAATAGACTCTGCCTTTTTCAAAGCCAGAGTCTCAACAAATTCGATGGGATCATCGATCTTAATACTGTCTTCATCAAAATCACCTGGGATGATTTCGAAATCGATTCCTACTTGTTTCAGTAATTCCGCACGTCTGTCGGACTGCGAAGCCAATATCAGCTTCATCATTATATCTTCGTAAACGCAAAAATGGCAATGGCGATTCCCACTATGCTGGAAATGGTAATATTGAAGGTTATTTGAAACAGAAGGGTCATGATTTTCAGGTCGAGATTGACTGGATTTTCCAGACCGAATGTGTATCCCAATCCCATCCACCTAAGGAAACTCACCTTTGTCGCCAACTCTCCAATCAAACCTCCGATTACGATACCTGCCAATATGAGCAAAAACAATGCCCAGCCATTCTTGCCGCTTTTTCTTGAATAAGCCACTGTGTTCATCCTTCCCTTTGTCATATTTTTCCGTTTAATTCTATCATATATGAATTGCTAAGGCAATCGTTGTATGAATTTCGTAATAATTAAAGGGCCGTCCAATGAATGAACGGCCTGGTATTTAAGATCAGGCTGAATTACAGATTGATGATGGCTTTGGTCGGACATTTCTCGACACATGCACCGCACTGGGTACATTTGTCGTAATCAATCCGTGCGATGTTCTTATCCACCTTGACAGCATCAAATTCACACGCCTTGACACACAGACGGCAGGCAATACAACCGTTCTTGCAGTTGGTCTTGACCTCCTTGCCCTTATCCATGGATGCACATGCCACCCTGATTTTCTTGTCGTCTGGTACGATTTCAATCAGGTCCTTCGGACAAGCGAGTACACATTTGCCGCAGGCAACACATTTATCCATGTCGATGACCGCTATGCCGTCCACTATGTTGATGGCATCAAAATCACATGCCTTGATACAGGAACTAAGGCCGAGACATCCGTATTCACAGCCTTTAGAACCCTTGCCCTGAAGGAATGCAGCGTTCTTGCAATCCATGACACCATCATAGATATATTTTTCCTTTGCGATTTCGCAAGTTCCCTGACATTTGACGAAAGCCACTTGCTTGGATACCTCAATGGCTTCCACACCCATTATCTTACTGAGTTCGACAATCAGTTCAGAACCACCGACAGGGCATTTATTAATGTCCGCGTTGTCTTCAACAACAGCTTTCGCATATGCATCACAGCCGGCAAAACCGCATGCTCCACAGTTGGCTCCCGGCAAAGCCTCTCTTACCACGGGAATGAGAGGATCCACTTTAACTTCAAACACCTTTGCAGCAAAACCGAGACCAAGACCGAATAAAAGGCCAAGACCTCCGATGCTGATGGCTGAAAATATTACACTTTGTACGTCCATACTCTCCTCCTTACTTGATCATTCCTGCAAAACCAAGGAAAGCAATAGCCATCAGTCCTGCGGTAACCAAAACGATCGGGTAACCTTTGAAATGCTTAGGAATCGGGTTGAATTCAATATGCTCACGGATACCTGCAAGCAATACGATTGCAAGTGTAAACCAGCAGCTGTACCGAAACCGTTGACAACGGAATGAATCAGCCCGAATGAACCGCCACTCTGGATACCCTTGTTCATATTGATCAATGCGATACCGAGAACCGCACAGTTTGTTGTGATCAACGGAAGGTATACTCCAAGTGCCTGATAGAGGGCCGGTGATGTCTTCTGGATGATCATCTCAACCAACTGCACCAACGATGCGATGACGAGGATGAACGCGATGGTGCTCAGGTACTCGATATTCAAAGGAACAAGAATAAAGTTATATACGATGTAGGATATGAGTGTGGCAAGCGTCATAACGAAAGTTACGGCCATACCCATACCGATGGAAGTTTCCACTTTCTTGGAAACACCAAGGAAAGGACATACACCCAAAAACTTAGCCAAGACAATATTATTGACTAATACTGCGCTGATAAAAATCATTACAAATTCCATATGCCCCTCCTAGTTCTTCGCCGCTCTGGCTTTGAAGGCGTTGAATGCAGCGAACATCAAGCCCAGGGCAATAAAGGCGCCCGGTGCCAGAACAAAAATCGTAATCGGTTGATACCATGAGGATGCCAGCAATTGGAGTCCGAAGATGCTTCCCGCTCCGAACAATTCACGGACAGCACCGAGTATGGTAAGTGACAATGTAAAACCAAGACCCATACCAAGTCCGTCGACTGCAGAATGCAGCGCCGTGTTCTTGGATGCGAAAGCCTCTGCGCGTCCCAAAACGACACAGTTAACAACGATCAGTGGTATGAAAAGACCGAGAGATTCGTATAGTGCAGGGATGTAACCTTGCAAAAGCAGATCGACGATGGTTACGAAAGTTGCTATGATAACGATGAAGGCAGGAATTCTTACCTTGCTGGGAATGATTTTTCTCAAAAGGGCAATAACAAGGTTCGATCCGATCAGTACGCTTGTTGTTGCCAATCCCATACCCATACCGTTGTATGCGCTGGATGTTACCGCCAGTGTCGGACACATGCCAAGCACTTGGACGAGAACGGGGTTTTCATCGATAATACCGTTTTTAAACTGTTTTGTCATTGTACTCATTAGTTGGCCCCTTCCCTATGTTGGCAATATAGTAGTCAATGGCTTCGTTGACTGCATTTGTTACAGCGTTGGAAGTGATGGTGGCACCACCGATCGCATCGATATCCTGAGGTTCGCTTGCGCCTTTCACTACAGCCAATGGAGTGATCTCCTTACCTTTGAACTGGTTCTTGAACGGGTCTTCATCGGCCTGGGCACCAAGTCCCGGCGTTTCTGTATGACTGACCACGTCAATTCCACTGATGGTACCGTCTGACTTGAAGGCAACCATCAATTTGATGACGTCGCCGTAACCTTCTGTGGTTTCAAGCTGGAATGCATATCCCAAAACGTCGTCGGATTCGCTGTCGGTTCCTTCGTAGACTTTGGTGATGAACTTTGGTTCTCCTTCAAGGTCCACTTCACCGAACTCGGCGCCTTCCAATACTGAATTGAGTGCTACGTCTGTCTTCAGTTTGGTCTGATAAGCTCTCGCATTGGCAGTGGCATTGAAAGTCAGTCCCAGCAGGAAGCCTGCAACTAATGTGATACCGAAGAGGATAAGAGCGTTTTTGACGATAGAATCTTTTTTCATGTTATTTCTCCTCCCCGAAACATCTTGGTATGGTATATCTGTTAATCAATGGTACTGTCAGATTCATGATGATGATAGCAAAGGATACGCCTTCGGGATAAGCTCCGAACAGACGAATCAGTGCAGTGATGATCCCGCAGCCGACAGCAAAGATAATCTGCCCTTTGGCTGTCATCGGTGAAGTGACATAATCCGTAGCCATAAAGAAGGCACCGATCATCAGACCGCCACCGAACATCTGATATCCGATGAAAGTCATATCCAGTCCGTTTCCGCCTAAGAGAGAATAAAGGACCATGAATATCAAAACCGTTCCGATATAGAAAACAGGAATTCTGTAGCTGATGACTTTTCTGACAATCAGATAGATGCCGCCGATAATCAGCGCAAGGGCTGAAACCTCACCGATACTACCTGATATAGTACCGACAAAAGCGTCAAGAACGCTTGGCTCGATAGGAGTGCCACTCTTTAGAAGTCCCATAACCGTCGCACCGGATACGGTATCCACCGAAGCAACTCCGAATACCGAATTAACTGTCGGCCAGGTCGTCATATGGTCAGCGAAAGATACGATCAGGAACGCACGCGCACCGAGTGCGGGATTCATGAAGTTATTTCCGATACCACCGAAAAGCTGCTTGACGACGATGATGGCAAACATGCCTCCAAGTACAGGAACGGCAAAAGGTACAAGGAAATCAACCATGGTGCTTCCTGCTATGCTTCCGGGAATGACCGGCAATGCTGCAGGCAGATTGAGTCCCAACAGGAGACCCGTTACGGCTGCTGAATTATCCTTGACCATAGTATTTTCTGCTGTGTATTTCTGATACAACCACTCGAAGAATACTGCGGAAGCCGTGGTGAGCAATACAGTGAACACTGCGGCAAGTCCGAATACGTAAAATCCTACCAAAGTGGCTGGAATCAATGCAATGATGACATCCCTCATGAGATTGGATGTTGTGTCTTTCGACCTGACATGAGGAGATGATGATACAATATTCATTTCTGACATGATAACCTCCTCTATTTTCTCTTCTCTGCCATAATGGTTCGTTTGGTGGTTCTAATGGATTGAACGATATGTCTCTTGGATGGGCAGACGAATGAACATGATCCGCATTCGATGCAGTTCAATCCCTTGTAGTCTTCAAACAAATCCTTGGCATTGTGTCTGGCAAATTTATCAAGATCCATAGGCAGGAGGTTCATCGGACACGCATCAACGCATTTACCGCATCGGATACATGGTGACTCTTCTCCCATGTGCATTTCTTGTTCAGAAAGAAGCAGAATGGAGCTTGATGTCTTGATGATTGGAATATCGACACTGAACAGAGCAATTCCCATCATCGGACCACCTGAGATGATCTTCTTGGATTCCTCAATCATACCACCGGCATGCTCGATCAACTGACGGTAGCTGGTACCGATCTTCACCTTGTAGTTACCCGGATTCCTTACATTTTCACCGGATACCGTGACAACGCGTCGCATCAAAGGCCTTCCCCTGAAGAATGCCCTGTGGATGGCGACAACCGTATCGATGTTCTGGACGATGCAGTTCGCCTCTGCCGGAAGCTTTCCTGCAGGTACTTCACGCTTTGTTACAGAGTAGATCAGCTGCTTTTCGGCTCCCTGAGGGTACTTTGTGGCCAGTACAGCTACTTCGATGTTCTTCGCGATATCAAGCTTTGATTCGCTTTTGAACTTATCGACTGCTTTTTTCATCACTTCAATAGCATCAGGCTTGTTGTCTTCAATTCCGATGACGCCTTTTGCCTTAGGGAAGATAGTCAGAATAACCGATAACCCAAGTACGATTCTATCAGACTCTTCCAGCATGACACGATGGTCCGATGTTAGATACGGTTCACACTCAGCACCGTTGATGATGATGTGATCAATCTCATCGCTGTTTGGAGGATTCAACTTAATGAATGTAGGGAATCCGGCACCACCCATACCGACAACCCCTGCATCGCGAATAACCGCCAATATCTCATCCTTTGTCATTGAATACGGATCTTTGGGTTCCATTTCGATTTCATTGTATTCACCATCGTTTTCAATGATGATACCTGGAACCTTGGATCCATTAGGATGCAGCACATCCATGATTTTCTTGACTTTTCCCGAAACCGTGCTATGAACCGGTGCACTAACAAAACTGTCCGAATCGCCTATCTTCTGTCCGACAAGAACCTCGTCACCGGGCTTGACCAATGGCTTGCATGGCGCCCCGATGTGCTGCTGAAGCATGATAGTGACATCACCTTCAGGGAGAAGCAACTCTATTTCCTTGTTTTTAGTGAAACTTTTAGCATGTTTTGGGTGAATACCTTTTTGAAATGTTAAACTCGACATTCGTAACCCCCTGTTTAAAATTCGCTTATTTTTACAGAATAATAATACCCGAAAATCCCTTAATTATCAAGGAAAGTTAAATAATATACAAAAGAATACAATGTGCAGTATGCAGTAAATATGCGCTTTTTTGAACATTGTATACAGAATACATGTTATGAGAGGATGAAAAAAAGCCCCGAAGCGGGACTTTTCCTGCGTTTTTCGTTTAAAATTTTAACTTTGTGTCCATATCAAATATGCATGGAATTACTTGGTTTTCTTGTAGGAATACCGTCACCCTTCGTGGATCGCTTCCAGATTGGTCTTCAGAAAATCCTTCAACCAGATGACCACTTCCACTTCTTTCAGAGGCACATCACCGAGAACCTCTTTCAGTTGGCTTGTGGAACTTCAAACGCCTCATCATCGACACTGTGCCTGTAGGTGATATTGATCTGCTCTTCTGATGTGATCAGCGTTGTGATGGTTGATGCCAAGTTACCCATCGGAGGCCTGTCGATATGGTCAAGCTCCATCGATGCGGTGACCTTGGTACCTTCGCCTACGGTGGATTCGATTTTCAATCCACCATTACAGTTCATGCATGTGTCATTGAGAAATGGAATGCCAAGACCCACTTTTCGCATGGTTCTGCTCGTTGTAAAGGGATCCTTGATGGTTTTCAACACATCCCCAGGTATACCCACACCATCGTCTTCGATAACCAGTTCGAAATGGTTGCCTGTGCGGTTCTCCTCAATTGAAATGGTGATGCTTTCTGCTTTCCCTCTGACACTGTTATTAGCAATATCGAGGATATGGTATGCCAGTTCTTTCATACTTTCACTATACTCCCAACTGTCCAAGCCTTGAACAGATTTCAAAGCTGGATGCCTTGGATGACAGGAGTATGATATCCTCTTCCCGAGCCTTCGCAGTGGCATCCTCGTCGATATTAAATCCTTCGGAAACGATAATGCAGCTCACATCGACCAAAGCGGCGACCGCTATGATGTTGATATGGCTTTGCACGGTCACCCATACGTTGTCTTCCATGGCTTTTCCCATGACGACACTCAAAAGGTCTCCGACGTAACCACCTTTCACTTCGCGTTCGAGGAGGGATTCTCCTGTTATCAGTTTCAAATCCAATTTTTCAATAATCTCTTTGACTGTCATCGTCATTCTCCTTTACTGTCAAGATGTCTAATGGAAGGCGGCATCTTCTCTGACAGGCTTAACATATCCTGAGCCATACGCCGCACCTTTTCCCTAAGCATAAAAATACAGTCTTCGATGTTCGCCCGTCCTTTGACGATATCCTCGGCCAAAGCGCGGCAGGTTGGCGCGCCGCAGGAACCACAGTCGATTTTGGGAAGGGTGTCGAAAATCTCCTCGAGGTCTTCCATCTTCTGAAGGGCTTTCATCATATCATCATCAAGTTTAAGCACCTGCTTGTTCTTCAGGTTGTGCTCCCAATCAAGGCTCACGGCATTGTCAAACATATTCAGATCCCTGGTCTCCCCTTTCAGGTCGATGTATTTCTTCACCTTGTACATGCGGTTCATGGCTACAAAGGAGTTTTCAACCGTTAGCGGTCCTCCGAGACAGCCGTTGGTGCATGCCAGCGCTTCAACAAAATCAACATCCAGTTTGCCGTTTTCGATTCTTTCGAGAATCTTGATGACGTTTTCGATGCCGTCAACCGCAACATGATTGTAGATTTTTGAAGAAAGACCCTCACCGCCTGTGGCAGCCCATCCTACACCGTCGCTTGTAGACATTTGAAGGACTTCAACATCCTCCTCCGACATGCCTTTTATAATCGGAATCAGACGCAGATAGATCTCTTTCATCGAAATGATGCCGTCAACGGCCGATTTTCTGATGGTTTGGGGATATCTCGAATCGGTGACCTTCGCAGCACATGGGCTTATGAAGAAGATTCCGATATCCTTTTCAGGAATTCCTTTTTCGATGAGGTGTTCCCGCGCATATCTTGCAATGGCTTCCTTCGGTGATACGATCGGAATCACATTGGGTATCAGTGACGGAAACCGCATCTCGATGAGTTTGACAATTGCCGGACAGGCAGAAGAAATGGCAGGCTTCATCACGATTCCTTTTCCATGACTTCCTTGGAATACTCAGTCACAATTTCAGCCGCCTTGGCAACTTCGAAGACTTCATCGAATCCCAATCTCTTCAATGCCGTCAAAAGGATGTTCGGATCCCGTTTCTTCTTGAATTGTGTATATATTGTCGGCGCCGGAATGGCAACCTTGTATCTGTAGCGGTTTATTTTATCCAGCGGATCTGTTGTCGCCTGTTTGGCATTTGACTTGCAGACGCGGATGCACATACCGCAGTCGATGCACCGTTCATCCATGATTTCCGCCTTCGAATTACGTACGCGTATGGCTTCGGTGGGACAACGCTTAATGCAGTCCGTACAGCCGATACACCGTTCCTTGTCCAGAGTTACCGAGTGTAAAGAACCCATGATCATCCTCCTATGTCAGCTGAAATGCAATTTCGACCTTCGTTCCTATCCCGGGTTCGGTTGTTATGTTCAGATGGTCGCTGTTGCGTTTGATATTCGGAAGCCCCATACCGGCTCCAAACCCCATTTCCCTTGCTGCCTTCGACGCTGTGGAAAATCCGGCAGTCATAGCAAGATTTATGTCTTCAATACCGGGTCCCTGATCGACCAGAGCCACATATATCTTTTCAGGAGTGACCTCACCTTCAATATGTCCGCCATTGGCATGGATAACCATGTTGATCTCTGCCTCGTACATGGATATGGAGACTTTGCGGATGATGTCGGGTGAAATCCCCAACTGCTTCATCACCTTCTTGAATTTGGCTGAGGCGATACCGGCATTGATGAATTCACCGCCTTCTACATCATAATTGAATTTCATCGTGGGTAATCTCCTCTCCCATCAGTCCGCTATTGTACAGCACTCCGGAAGCGGTGAAAAGCGAATGCATCGTTCGGATCAGGACAATCTCCCTGCTGTTTGCCATCTGGATCAGTTCTTCGCTGGGTTTCTTTCCTCTAACGATAACGATAGCGCGAATATCCAGCATTTCGGCCGTTCGGATGACCTGCGGATGGATGAGCCCGGTCAGGAGCAGAACATTGCTCTTGACAAAGGCCAATACATCGCTCATCAGGTCGCAGCTGTAACCATATTCAATATCCTCGTCAACGAATTCCTCACCACATATTAGCTCGCCACCCAGTATTCTGATAACTTCCTGTATTCTCATAGAATCCTCCTATCATGAGACCTGTATGTCTCGTCAGTTATACCTATTTTATCAGGTATGCCATCGCTTGTCCACGATAAAAAAGCCGGACATCATTTTGCCCGGCTACTTATAATCCGCTATCGTCTTTTACCCAATTCCTTGAAAATGGCATCCCAACTTGTGCCCTTTTCAACGAGCAGCACTGTTAGGTGATAAAGAAGATCACTGATTTCATATTCAATTTCACCGGAACCTTCATTTTGGCGCCGATAATGACTTCTGACGTCTCTTCTCCGACTTTCTTAAGGATCTTGTCGATACCCTTGTCGAACAGATAATTGGTGTAGGAGCCTTCCTTCGGATTGGCTTTTCTATCCATAACCACCTGGTAGACCTCCTCAAGAACCCTTGAATTCACCACGTCCTTGACCTCAACAGCATCTTCGGCAGTCAGTATTTCACGGTAAAAACATGAGAATTCTCCTGTGTGGCAGGCGACGCCTTCCTGACGGACCTTGATGACCAGCGTATCAGCATCACAATCCACCAACATGGAACGCACATATTGGAAATGTCCGCTCGTTTCAACCTTTCAGCCACAGTTGATTTCTGCTTCTGCTGAAATAGTGGCTTTTTTGGTCTCCAGAGTTTTCGTATACGCTTCCTCGTTCATGTAAGCCAGCATGAGACTTCGCCTGTCAGATAGTCCTGTGTGACAACAGGGACAAGACCTTGTTCGTTCTTCTTCAAATCGCTAAATTGCATAAGAGCCTCCTATACCATACGCATCGGTATGTCTTCATTATGTAAATATTCTTTAAGATCCTTGATTTCTATTTCGTTGAAATGAAACAGGGAAGCAGCCAAAACTGCGTCAGCCTTGCCTTCGATGATCGCATCCTTGAAATGCTCCATATTACCTGCTCCACCACTTGCGATTACCGGTATATTAACCGATTCGCTCACCTTTCTTGTCAGTTCGTTGTCGTAGCCCGATTTAGTACCGTCCTTATCCATGCTTGTAAGAAGTATCTCGCCGGCACCACGTCTTTCAGCTTCTACGGCCCATTCGATGGCATCCAGTGTCACGTTTTTACGGCCTCCATGGGTATAGACGTCCCAGCTGCCACGGTCAGGGTTGAACTTGGCGTCAATGGCTACAACGACACACTGTGAACCGAATTTGGCAGATGCTTCGTTGATGAGATCCGGTCTGTTGATGGCTGCAGAGTTGATTGAAACCTTGTCGGCACCGGCCAGAAGGATTTTTCTGAAGTCCTCGACCGTCCGTATGCCGCCGCCCACGGTAAGCGGTATGAAAATCTGCTCAGCAGTTCGTCTGACGATATCAACAATGGTATCTCGCTCCTCGTGAGAAGCGGTTATATCAAGAAAGACAACTTCGTCTGCCAGAGACTCATTGTATGCCTTGGCGACTTCCACAGGGTCACCGGCATCAATCAGATCGACGAACTGTACGCCTTTGACCACGCGGCCCTTATCCACATCGAGACATGGAATGATTCTTTTTGACAGCATAGTATCACCTCTTTCAAACTATAATCGAATAAAATTCTCCAGTATCTTCAGTCCAACCGTTCCGCTTTTTTCAGGATGGAACTGAAGTGCATAGACGTTTCCACTTTGTGCAGCCACCTGGATTTCTTCCCCGTAGAATGTAGTCGCACTGACAACGTCTACATCGGTTTTCAGGTGGTAGGAATGAACAAAGTAGACATAACTTTCTTCCGGTAAACCAACAAAGAGTGGACTCTCCTTTTTGATGTCCAGTTTGTTCCATCCCATATGAGGAACCTTCAAGTCGGTTTCAAATTTGACGATATCTCCCGGAATCAATCCGAGTCCTGTGTGACTGCCAAATTCGCTTGATGTATCGAACATCAGCTGCATTCCCAGGCAAATACCAAGAATCGGCTTGTTGAGACTTTCCCTGATCAGTTTATCAAATCCCTTATCACGTATCAAGTCGATAGCATCCTTGAAGGCACCAACGCCCGGAAGTATCAGTTTATCCGCCTTAGCCAATTCATTGACATCATCGCTGATGAAGTTGTCAGCGCCAAGGAAATCCAGTGCATTAGACACGCTCTTCAGATTCCCCATTCCATAATCGATAATTCCGATTCTCATGATTAACCTCCTGACCTAATCGAATAGACCTTTCGTCGAGTGTACTCCCTGGATTCTCGGATCAACGGTTTTGGCCTGATCCAAGGCCATGCCGAATGCCTTGAATACAGCTTCGGCGATATGATGATTGTTCCTGCCATGCATCAGTTCTATATGACAGTTCATCTTCAGCCTTGCAGAGAGAGCCCTGAAGAACTCCTCCACCATCTCAGTTTCCATATCACCCAACTTGTCGCAGGTGAACGGCACATTGAAGCTGAGATAAGGACGTCCTGACAGATCGATACTGACAAGCACCATGGTCTCATCCATGGGTATGCCTGAAAAGCCGTATCTTCGTATTCCAGCCTTGTCTCCGAAGGCTTCCAGCAGACAGTCGCCCATGACGATACCCACATCCTCTATAGTATGATGTGAATCGATATGGGTATCTCCTTTGGCATCGACTTTCATATCGACAAAACTGTATTTTGACATATGTGTCAGCATGTGGTCGAAAAATCCGATGCCAGTCTGTATTTCAGAAGCTCCAACACCGTCAAGATCCACTCTGAGGGATATGTCGGTCTCTTTGGAACTCCGTTTGATTTCACTGGTTCTTGCTTCCATGATCCTCCTCCTTCATCCGGTTACTTGTCTTTGTATCTGATTTCAATCGCATTGGCATGAGCTGTGAGTTCTTCCGCCTTTGCAAAGGTGATGATATCATCCTTGACAGTTCCAAGTGCTTCTTCATTATAGTAAATGATGGAACTTTTCTTGATGAAATCATCCACCGATAGAGGTGAGAAGAATTTGGCAGTACCGTTTGTCGGAAGAACGTGATTCGGTCCCGCCATATAGTCACCTAATGGCTCAGGTGAATAATTGCCCAGGAATATGGCTCCTGCATGCTTGATCCTATTCATGACCATGACCGGTTCCTTGGTGCAGATTTCCAAATGTTCCGGTGCGATCTGGTCTGAAAATCGGATGGCATCTTCCAAAGAATCCACTAGAATGATGGCGCCGTAGTTTTCAAGGGATTGCAGCATGATGTCCGTCCTTGACAGCCTCTTCGCCTGATCGACCAGTTCCTTTTGAACTTTCTGAGCTAGTTCTTCACTTGTGGTGACGAGTACGGATGAAGCCAGTATGTCATGTTCTGCCTGGGACAGCATATCGGCTGCCACATACTCGACTTTTGCGGTTTCGTCTGCGATGACAAGAACCTCTGACGGTCCTGCGATGGAGTCGATGTTCACAAGTCCATAAACCTTTTTCTTTGCCAGGGCGACATAGATGTTGCCGGGGCCTACGATCTTATCCACTTTGCCGATCAGCCCGGTGCCGTATGCAAGCGCCGCTACAGCCTGAGCTCCACCGACCTTGTAGATATCCTTGACTCCGCATATGTCTGCTGCGACAAGTGTTGCAGGATTTAACCTGCCGTCCTTTTGAACGGGAGTCGTCATAATGATTTCTTTCACGCCTGCAACGATGGCAGGTATGATATTCATCAGAACACTTGACGGATAGACAGCGGTACCGCCGGGAACGTATACACCTACTCTGTCAAGGGGGGTGACTTTTTGTCCGAGCATGGTTCCGTATTCATCCGTATCGAACCATGAGTACTTCTTCTGTTTGAAGTGATAGGAATAGACCTTGTCATAGGCTTTTTTGATGACATCGACCAGCGAAGGATCGACTTTACTGTAGGCGTCTTCAATCTCCTGTTTGGAAACCGTCATAGTCTCCTTGGTCAGCTTGACCTTGTCAAATTTTTCGGTATATTCGAGCAAGGCGTCATCACCACCGGCTCTGACGTTTTCGAGGATGCCGCTTACGGTTTTTCATAGGATTCATAGGAGGTCTGCTCCCTTTCCTTCAAGAAATCATCGATGTTCTTCTGATCCGTATTCCTCAAATCATAAAACTTCATTTAGACCGCCCTTCTCTAAGTCCTTCAATGATCTTAGTGATTCTTTCGCTTTCCATTTTCATGCTGACGCGATTGACAACCATTCTTGCTGAAAGAGGCACGATTTTTTCCAGTACGACAAGCCCGTTTTCCCTGAGTGTCGCTCCGGTTTCCACGATATCCACGATCACTTCGGAAAGTCCCACAAGAGGTGCCAGCTCGATAGATCCGTTCAGCTTGATGATCTCAACCTTCTGGTTCTTCTTGTTGTAGAAATAATCCTTGGCTACATTGGGATATTTTGTGGCTACGCGGATAGAATTGTTGTACTTGAGCTGCTCTCTCATGTTTTCGGGCCCTGCCACGACCATGTCGCACTTGCCAAAACCCAGATCGAAGACCTCATAGAGATTTCTTCGTTCCTCAAGAATCGTATCTTTACCTACGACTCCGATGTCCGCCGCACCATATTCAACATAAGTCGGCACATCGCTTGCCTTTGAAAGGAAGAACTTCAGCTTGAGCTCCTCATTGACAAAGATCAGTTTTCGCGTGTCAGAGTACATCTCCTCGCAGGAGATGCCTTGTTCTTCCAGCATTTTAAGGGCCTTTTTCGCCAATCTCCCTTTTGCCAGCGCAAAAGTCAAATAACGCATATTAAAGTCCTCCTTCTATTATATCAGATATCTTAGCCGTATTCTCTTCATCCGTCTTGAGATTTGTCAGGATGATTGTATCATTATCCTTCAGGTACATCATGCCGCCGATATTCTTGTCTTTGCCATACATCTTGCTCTCATCGACGGACTTGCCATTGATGCCGAGTTCAACTGTCATGCCCTGGCGTCTGAGCGCTTCTGCCAGGCGAATGGCAATCTTCCGGTAATCCCTGTTGTAGATGATCAGGGTATCGGTGCCGGGGACATCGATTTCAATCTTCTGACGGCTCATGGCATTCAGGAGTTCATCCACCTTGATAGCGAATCCTACAGCCGGTGCATCGTAGGAGAATGTACCAAGAAGCTTATCGTATCTTCCGCCGTCAACGACTGAATCACCGACGTCATAGGTGTATCCGTTGAAAATAATGCCAGTATAGTACTGGAGTTTACTGACTGTTCCCAGGTCAAATGAAATGTATTCACTCACTTCATAGTCATCCAGTATTTCACATACTTCTTTTAGTCTGCCGATGGCATCGACATAGGAAGGATGCGTGCTGAGGCCCATGGCTTTGTCGAGAACTTCCGCCTGGCCGAAAAGCTTCGGCAGGGTCAGCAGCCCTTCTTTCACTTTGTCGTCGATATGAAGGTCGTCAAAAACCTCTTCAAGAGCGATGAAGTTCTTCTCATCGATAAGCTTCCTGATTTCTTCCTGCATATCTGCATCCAGACCGGCTTCTTCTGCGAGGCCATTGAACAGCCCGGCATGACCGACGTCGATCTGGAATTCCGTCAATCCTGATGCCAGCAATGAATTGATGGCCAGAGCGATGATTTCAGCATCCGATTCAGCGCTGCTGAGGCCGATACATTCCACTCCCGCCTGCGTGAATTCGCGCAGTTTCCCCTGGTAGTTCTCGTTATTGTAGAAAACGTTGCCGAGATAGGAAAAACGTCGTGGATCCTGAACATGGTTATAGAAGGTAGCCATGTATCTTGCAACTGATGGTGTCACATCAGGCGAAGGGCCAGTATCTCACCTTCCCTGTTGAAAACTTGTAGAGATTCTTTCCGTCGGCCGTTCCGCGCTTGTAATGATAGATATCGTAATACTCAAACGTCGGTGTCTGTACCTGCTCATAACCGTAATGGCTAAACAGGGACAGGATGTTTCTTTCTATGGTATTCTTTTTGCCCGTATCCATGGGATGGATATCACGAAGGCCTTCCACTGTGTGCAATAATTGATTGTTCATTCTTTCACCTCGTTTTAGCGCGTTAAAGTGCTAATTTGCTAATATATTAAAATCATTTTCTTATTATATGAGACAAACACGCAGATGTCAACGATTTTGTTGAGTTTTATCATCTTTTTTACATATCATGAAGATAACGGTCAAGTGCTTCAATATAGTGCACGATATAACCGTCTTTGTTCTCAATTTCATAGAATTGATCGCATTCCTCAAAGGGAATGGATTTAGGTCCGCCGCTTTTGGCAAGACCCACTTTCTCCTTAATGAAACGATAAGGGATCAGTAGCATTTTATCGAAGACGCTGAAGAAAACGATGAAAAAGGCGACACCCTCCTGTTTCTCAAAATCCTCCATGAAATCAAGCTGATGCTGATGCACGTTCTTCAGAGGGAATCGGCGCCCTCCTGTTTCTTTCGCATCAAAACAGATGGGATAGCCTGGACTGCACCGATATAGTCAACCGTCGAACGCTCCTCGAAATAGGCTTTTTTGATGTTGCCGTTTGCCGGATCAAGCTCTACCGGCTTGATCGGAGTCGGAATCTTTTGAATCAGACCAATTCCATGGTCCCTGTATTTGACATTGGTCATGTTGATGAATTCTTCAAGCGAACTCCCCCGAAGACCTCTGGTTCTGAAATATCCCATATATCCTCCTGAAATCATCTTCTGTCTGAACTGTTCGATGTCTGTTTATCTTGTCATCAGCCGTCGCTTTGCGTTTCGGTCCTATTCTGTCGGCAGTTGCGCAAAAAGCGTTTTTTTCCGATCCAGCCGGCGGAAGATGCACCATATAAATTCCTGAATTCTCTGTTGCTGAGTGACTGTATCTGTTCCTCATGCACTTCTTCATCCACAACAGGTTTATAACCATACTTCTCTTTGAGACTGACACCGTTTAATGGACAAACAAGCTGACAGCTGTCGCATCCGTAGACGTAGCCATCCAGTGTCAGGTCCTCAGGCAGTATTTCCCAGTCCCTGCTTTGCGTCAGGAAGGAGATGCAGCGCTTTGCATTCAGATATCCGAAGTCTTCAATGGCTTCGTTGGGGCATATCCTTTGACACCTGCCACAGTTATTGCAAAACGGATGCATATGGACTGTAAGATCCTCGTTGGCGTATGGATTGCCACATGCAAGGTCCAGAGAGGTGATGACATATCCGATATAGAAACGGCTGCCATACTTGGGATGGCACAAAAGGCTGTTGCGAAGCAGCTTGACCGTGCCGGTTCTCAGCAGAACGGCCTTATCGTTCAAAGGACCCGTATCACAAAAGGCGACTGAATCCATCCCATACTCCTTTTTGATGTGCTCTGTCAGAAGTCTTAGTTTATCTTCCATCAGCCGGTGGTAATCCATGAAAATCGATGCCTTTGAAATCCGAAGAGGCTTTCTTGTACCCGGATGATCCATCTGCATGTCATAAGGAAGCAAGAGAGCGATGACAGACCGGGCGTCCGCAAGATGGGCTTTCGGATCGTACCATGAGGCATCTTCGCACCTCTTGCCGTAACCCACATCAAGGTAGGTTGCCCGGTCGCTGTGGTGATGCTCAATAAAAAAAGCATACTCATTAAGAGGCTCCGCATTGCTGAAACCTACCTCTGATATGCCTTTGTCCTTCAAATAAAGAAGGAGATCATGTTGAATTGAATGCTTATCGTTCCTATTGTCTGCTATTGAAGTCATGAGTCACCTCCTGCTGCCAGGTCAGTCAAAACAATCGGTCGACCATGCTGGCAAAGGGCTCAAAGTATGGCGCTGTGAAAGGCCGTTTGTTGATGTTCGGCAGTTCGTCATGGTCCATCGTCAACGTGTAGGAATAACTGTGGAGAAGCTGATATCGGATACCGAATTCCCTGCGATACCGATCGTTGAGAACCTTGTCACCGTATTTGCCGTCACCGATCAATGGGTGTCCTGCCCATGACAGATGTGCCCTGATCTGATGGGATTTACCGGTCAGTATCCTCACTTCCACAAGAGTAAGGCTTCCGTCTGTACTCACCTGAATCGGATTGACCTTCGTATGGATCAAATCTCCTGGGCCATCAGGTGTGATGCTCACCTTGTTTCTGGAGCTGCTCTTTGTCAGGTAGCCTTTTAGCTCAAGGGACTGCGTCAACTTGCCTTTGACGATGGCATGATACAGTTTCCGGGTATGGCCATGCAAGATCGCTTCATTGATCAGTCTCAGGCTTCTGGGATTCTTTCCGATGAGTGTAATCCCTGTCGTGTTGCGGTCGAGACGATTGCAGATCCCGAAGCTGTCCAGAAGTCCAGGTTCCTCGCCTTTGGCCTTCAGACGGCTTTCATAGCTGTGGACCAGGTTGTCGTTTCTTCCGTTTGGCTGGCTTAGCATACCAACGGGCTTGTTATAGACAAGCAGGTCATCATCCTCATAGATGATCTGTGATTCATCCAGAGCATCCGCTTCGATGCTGTTTGCATCTGCGCTGGGTACAGAGCCCGAAAACTTGTCAAAGGTCGCATCGCTGAAAAAGAATTTTAGAGTGTCATCAGCGAACACTTTCTCCTTGCCGGTAATCTTCTTGCCGTTGAGAAGGATATTCTTCTTACGGTACATCTTATAGACAAATCCCTTTGACGCGTTTCTGAGAATCTTGAGGACGACCTTGTCAACCCTAGTGTTGTCAAATTCCTTGGTTACTTTGATTTCTTTCATTTCATACCTTCATCAATGTGTCTTCAGTATCAGCTGCTGTGCTATCTTTGCAGCATGTGTCATATCCGTGCCATGACTCTTGGATTTGACGTCAGTTCGCAGTTTCATCTCGTAAATGACGTAATCGCTGTAGACGAATACCGGTTCTTGATATCCCTTCGGTCGGATGATCGATTCTACTGCGCTTTGGTATCCATATCATTTTTCCGTCTGTCAGAATATGGATGCCTGCACTGCTGATGACCGTCATCAGCAGCATGTAGTTCTTCTTCCCCCTGATAACAGGAAGTTCACCAAGAACCAGGAAGTTGTCACACATGGACTCGATCGCCTCGAACTGCTCTTTGGTAACGGATGCATATCTCAGGAAACTGAAGTATTTGGACATGAACTGGGCAGTTGGTAGAATCATCAGTACGCTGACAATGGTGAAAAAGGGAGCCAGATCATCAAAGAACAGGAACCCGACAAGGTAGATTGCAAGGCAACCAACTAACAATCCAAGCGCTATACGTATGTTATAGGATTTGATATGGCGAATATAGCCGAAATCCCCTCGATGTTTCTTCGCGATCTTCATACCGTCACCTACTCGACACCGGTATGTCCGAATCCGCCTTCGCCCCTTATGCTTTCCTCAAGAGCTTCGGTTTCTGCGAAGATACCGTGAACGATGGGATTGAATACCATCTGTGCGATACGTTCATTATGGGAGAACGAGAACGGCTCCACTCCGTGGTTAATCATGATCACCTTGATTTCACCACGATAATCGGCATCGATCGTTCCAGGTGTATTGACCATGGAAATGCCGTGTTTCAAAGCAAGGCCGCTTCTGGGTCTGATTTGAGCCTCATAACCGTCAGGTATGGCGATCTTGATGCCCGTAGGAATAAGTTTGATCTCTCCCGGATTCAGTGTAATGGTGTCATGCGTGCAAGCATAAAGGTCCATGCCCGCAGAATGCTCGGTCTGATATGTAGGGAGTTCCAATTGTTTTCCTTCTTCTGTTCTTTCAACAAAAACCTTGATTTTTCCATAATAGCCATTCTCCTTATAATTTATCGATCAATGTTGCATCCGGAGAAGCCAGTGTCATGGCTACCCGGTCAAAGTCAAGCGTATGTCGGATCAGTTCGTGGAGCTTGTCGAGTGTAACCTTATTGATCAGATCGAGCATATCATCCTGCATCCGGATACGTCCGAGCAAAAGTTCACCTTTACCGTAATGGGACATCCTGGCACTCATATTCTCCATGCCGATGATCAGATTGCTCTTGATCTGTTCCTTGACTTCGATAAGTTCATGTTCAGTCACCCCTCCGGATTTGAATTTCTCCATTTCACTGCTGATAGCCTGGTAAGTTTTCTCTACCTGACTGGCGCTCGTCGCTGCATATGTTGTAAAGAGGCCTGTAGAGTGGAAAGTTTCCACATAACTGTAGATGGAATACGCCAATCCCAGTTCCTCACGTATATGCTGAAACAGACGGCTGTTGAGCCCGCCACCGAGCAAGACGCTCATGATGTTCAGCCCATAGGTATCATCGCTGAAGTAATCCACTGTAGGAAAGGATATCGCCAAATGGCCCTGTTCGATTTCTTTGGTGAAGCCTTTTCTGTTCGGAACGAAGACGATTTTCTCATTTCTGCTATGAGGAGTGCCTCCGGGAACAGACTTGAAAGCTTCCCCCAGTTTATCTGACACCTCTTCAAAATCGATTTTACCCACAACGGATATGACGATGTTTTCACCGACATAATGTTCCCTGACATAGTCCCACAGGGATGTTCTATTCATGTTGCTTATGTTGTCCCTTGTTCCGATGATATTGTAACCCAAGGACTGTTCAGGCCATACTATACTGTGAAGCTCATCCAGTACAAGTTCTTCAGGATTGTCTTCATACATGGCATATTCTTCGAGTATGATGCCTTTTTCCTTTTCGATGTCCTCTTCGTTGAATAGGGAGGCGGTAAGCATATCGCTGAGAATGTCGATGATGGCATCCAGATGTTCATCAAGCACATGGGCATAGAAACATACGTATTCCTTTGCGGTGTACGCATTGACCCTTCCGCCTATCCTTGACATGTCATCCGCCAGCTGCTTGGCCGATCTGCGACCTGTTCCCTTGAAGAACATATGCTCTATGAAGTGGGAGATTCCGCTGTTCAAGACGGTTTCATCCACCGAGCCATTTTTGATATAGATACCGATGCTCACGCTTCGAACATTAGGTACTTCTTCTCCAACAATCCTAATGCGATTGTCAAGCATTCTATTATGTATCACTGGTTCCTCCTTAGACCGAAACGGTCTTTTAAACACATTAAGGAAAACAAAGGCAAGCCTTTGTTTTCCTGTGGATTGTGCATTATATTCAATCTACGTCTAGTCTTCCAAAAGAGCTTTTCTTGAAAGGTTGATTCGTCCCTGGCTGTCGATTTCAGTTACCTTGACGGCAATCTCATCACCAAGGGAAACGACATCCTCGACTTTTGCAACTCGGCGCTTGGCGAGTTTGGAAATATGGACCAAACCATCTTTGCCGGGAGCCAGTTCAACAAATGCTCCGAAGTTCGTGATGCGAACGACCGTACCGTTATAGATGGCACCGACTTCGACATCCTTACCGATGGTCTCAATCGTTGATAATGCCTTTTGAACCATCTCCTGGTCTTCACCGCAGATGAAACACGTCCATCGTCTTCTATATCAATCTTGACACCTGTCTCTTCGATGATTCTGTTGATTGTCTTACCTCTAGGTCCGACAACATCACCAATCTTCTCAGGATCGATGTTGGTCTGGATGATTTTGGTGCAAATGGGGACATTTCCTTACGCGCTTCGCTGATGCAAACGTTCATGACCTCATCGAGGATATACATACGTGCCTTTTTAGTCTGCTGGATAGCCTTCTCAACCACTTCATTGCTAATACCCTGAAGTTTCATGTCCAGTTGAATGGCGGTGATACCGTCCTCCGTACCTGCAACCTTGAAGTCCATGTCACCGAAGAAATCTTCAAGCCCCTGAATATCGGTAAGCAATACGAATTCATCATCGGTGCTGCCCGTTACCAGACCGCATGATATTCCGGCAACCGGTTCTTGATAGGTACACCGGCAGCCATCAGTGATAATGAACTTGCACAGATGGAACCCTGTGAAGTGGACCCGTTGGAGCTGAGCACCTCAGATACCGTACGGATCGCATAAGGGAATTCCTCTTCTGAAGGAAGTACCGGAATCAATGCCTTTTCGGCCAAAGCTCCATGTCCGATCTCGCGACGTCCCGGACCTCTTGAAGGTCGGGTTTCACCTACGGAAAATGACGGGAAGTTGTAATGGTGCATGTATCGCTTCCCTGTAATCGTGTCATCCAAACCGTCAATCCTCTGAGACTCTCCGAGAGCACCAAGTGTCGTGATGGTGAGGACTTGGGTTTCGCCTCTTGAAAACAGACCGGAACCATGAGTCCGTGGCAGAATATCAACTTCTGCCGACAACTTGCGAATTTCTTCCATTCCCCTGCCGTCGGGACGTTTGCCGTCTTTCAGGATCATCTTGCGGACGGTCTTCTTCTGATACTGATAAACCGCTTCTTCTACCATTGCAAGGTATTCGTCGTTCTCTTCAGCTGCATACTTTTCTTCGAGTGCTTCCTTCACTTTTCCGATTTTTTCGAATCTTTCTGCCTTATCTTGAGTGAAGACAGCTTCTTCCATCTCTTCAGGAGAGATGATCTCCTTCATGGATGCGAACATCTCTTCAGGTATGCTCACATCGATATAGTTATGCTTAGGCTTGCCTTCTTTTTCAACGATGCCGTCAATGAACTTGATCAGTTCCTTATTGAATTCATGTCCTCTGAAAATCGCTTCAATCATATCAGCTTCAGGGACTTCCTCAGCTTCGGCTTCTATCATGGTGATTTTCTCGCTTGTTGAACATACCGTAACGGTCATGTCAGTCAAAGCCCTTTGCTCTGCATCCGGATTGAAGACGTATTCACCGTTCACCCGACCGACAAAGCATGAACCCAGTGGTCCTGCAAATGGAATATCTGAGATGGACAGTGCGATGGATGTTCCAATCATGGCTGCGATCTCAGGCTGATTATCCTTATCAACACACATAACGGTGTTGACGATACCACAGTCATTTCTGTAGTCCTTAGGAACAGTGGACGAATAGGTCTGTCAATGACACGGGAAGTGAGAATCGAGTTCTCGCTTGGGCGACCTTCTCTTTTTACGAACCCTCCCGGAATCTTACCTACGGAATAGAACTTCTCCTCATAATCTACACTCAGAGGAAAGAAATCAATACCGGGTCTCGGTTTTTCGGATGCGGTCGCAACTGAAAGCACAACCGTTTCTCCATAAGTTACCAATGCGGCACCGTTAGCGAGGCCTGCAACTTTGCCGATTTCAACGCTTAACGTTCTACCGGCCAATTCTGTCGAATATACTCTTGACATAATAGTCTCCTTTCATTATGCCCTGAGTCTTAGTCCTTAGTTTTCAGTTTCCACCGGACAGTCAGTGAAAGTCAAAAACTAAGTACTAAGAAATTGAAAGTCTTAAGATTTCAATTAAATAAAACATCAGGGCGTTTGCGAATCTTTGATTCGCTCTAAATAATATTATACATAATGATAATAGGTTTGCACAATATTTTTATTGAAATATCATGCTTTTGTTTCGCTGAAATTCCGAAGAATTTCTTATGAAACAAAGATAGAGCGGACGAATCCGCTCTGATCTGAAGTCACTACTTCTAAGACCTAATCTCTTGATCAATGTACGGTAAGATTCGATATCTGTCTCTTGAAGATATCTCAGAAGGTTTCTTCTGTGACCTACCATTTTTAAAAGACCTCTTCTTGAGTGGTGGTCTTTCTTGTGCATTTTCAAATGCTCATTAAGCTCGTTGATTCTAGTCGTAAGCAATGCGATTTGACCTCCGGTGAACCAGTATCGCCGGCAGCTCTTCCGTAATCCTTGATAATTTGTTGCTTCGTAGTTTTGTCCATAGTATGAACCTCCTTATAATAATAACGCCATATGCCAAGCGGTTGGGCGGAGATTCCTAACTCCTAGCATAGGCTGTCTTCCAATATAACATAATAACACAGGTACGGGCTTATGTAAAGGGTTTTTCATGTCTTCTTATCCTTCTTTTTGTCCGATTTCCCGCTCTTTTTCTTTCTTCTTCTTTTTATCCTTGCTTTTTCAGGTTTCAAGGGGCAGCTGGAGCAATATTGCCCTTCTTTTTGAATTTTCCACAGCATTTCTTGGCCAGCATCCTCACCTTCTTTCTACTTCATAAGATGGAAATGTTTCATCAGTTCTACTTCGTCGCGCTTCATCTGGTCAATCAGGTCATCGATGGAGTTGAATGTTCCTTCGCCTCTTACAAATTGATGGAACATGACATTGATCGTCTTGCCATAGATTTCCCTGTCAAAGTCATAAATAAAAGTTTCCACAAGGACTTCTTTGGTGTGGACGTCAATGGTCGGCTTTGTGCCGACATTGGTAAGACCGTAGAAAATTTCACCGTCGACGTCCACTGTGGTTATATATACACCGTGTTTGGGCAGCTTCTTATGGATTTCAGGACGTATGTTAGCTGTAGGAAATCCGATTTTTCTTCCGAGCTGAGCACCATGAATAACTTCACCGGTAATGAAATACTTGCGACCCATAAGTTTTTCAGCAAGGTCCAAGTCCGTATGTTCAATCGCCTCGCGTATCCAGGTGCTGCTGATGATCTTATCCCCTTCCCTCAATTTTTTAATCGGGAAGAGCTTGTAGTTGTATGTATCCTCATATGCTTTCAGCATATGGATATCACCCATACGGTCTCTTCCATAGGAATAATCCTCGCCGACCACAACCCCTCGGGCATCCAAATGACCATGGATGATTTCATCAATGAAACACTCGGGTTCCATCAGCTGAGTTTCGTGGGTGAAAGGAAACTGAACATAATAATCCACGCCTGCAGTCTCAGCGATATACTGCTTCTCGGCATCCGTGCTGATCAGTTCCACTTCCTTGACCGGTAGTATATGGGTGGGATGCGGATGGAAAGTGAAGAATACGGTAGGATATCCTTCTTTACCCGCATATGCTTTTGCAGTCTTGATGAGTTCGAGATGTCCCCGGTGTATGCCGTCAAAATTGCCAAGGACAACCACACTGTTTTTCAGATTTGCAATTGTAATATCTGAGATGAATTCCATAAGTTACCTCATTCAGTAGAACATCTTCTCTACCTTTAGCATTAGTTTTACATTGGTGTCGGTCTTTGATTTTGATACTGTATATATGCCGATGAATCGGTTGTTGGAATCATAGATTCTGTATCGGTCCCCCAGAGAAGGCGTATAGCCTTTCTGAGCGAGCATATCTGCAGAAAGTTTGTTTCCGTTGTATAGTGCCTTATCATGATACGAAGAAACCGTGAATGGCGGAAGCGCATCGAACAAACGGTCAACAGGAATGATCAACTGTTCGATCCCCCCGGTATTCATGAGGTTTTCCACCCGGTCTAGAGTCACGGCATCTTCGAGCGCGAAGGGTTCGACATATGTACGTTCAAGTTCGCACATGGTTGCGCCGCAACCGAGTTTATGGCCCGTATCATCGATAAGTGTACGTATGTAGGTCCCTTTTGAGCAAGTCACTTCAAAACCGAAGGTGGTGTCATCAACCTGACGGATGTTCTCAATCCCGTAAATGAACACCTGTCTCGGTTTGCGCTCGACCGTTTGCCTTCCCTGGCCAGCTCGTAAAGCTTTTTGCCGTTTACCTTCAACGCGGAATACATGGGCGGCACCTGCATATATTCTCCCAGAAAACTTTCCAGAATATGCCTGACTGAAGCGATATCGGTTGTCGCTTCGAATCGTTCAATTATTGAACCCGATACATCCTGTGTATCTGTTCGAAAACCTGTTTTGAACAGGGCTTTATAGGTCTTTCGTTTGTCTGTCAGAAGATCGGCCACTTTGGTGGCCTTGCCAAAGCATACAGGCAGGACGCCGGTGGCATCAGGATCAAGGGTTCCTGTATGACCAATTTTCTTCATGCCGACGATCCGTCTGAGTTTAGCGACGACATCAAACGATGTGTATCCTTTTTCTTTATATATGTTGATAATGCCGTTGATATTCAATCTCAAGCTCCTTCAGTACTCTATCCTTCACTTCATCCGCGGTTCCGCTGATGGTGCAACCGGCTGCCTTGATGTGCCCGCCGCCACCGAAATGCTTTGCGACCTTACATACGTTCATGTTGGAATCCGAACGAAAACTACCTTTAAAGCTGCCGGTTTCGATTTCGAGTAAGAATACACTTGCATAGCCGCCCTGGATTTCGTTCAGAAAAGAAACGATGTGTTCGGTATCGCTTTTGACCAGCTGATGCTCCATCAAATCGTCATAAGTCAGATATGTGGACAGTATCTTTCCTTCCAAATGATACTCCAGCCTATCCATAGCCAAAGTCAGCGCATTTACAGATTTACGGCTTCGTCTGAAGAACAGGTGGTTGATCATGAACGTGTGATCCACTCCTGCTTCAGTCAGCCCAGCAGCCACCAGATGGGTCTCCTTTCTGGTATTGCTGTGCTTGAACACTCCGGTATCATAAATGATACCTGTATACAGACATTCACATAGGCCCTTATCAGGATATTTTAGGGAACTGTCCGTTTCTGGGAGCAACCGGTCAAGTCCAAGCATCAACCCGATCATTTCTGAAGTTGAACTGGCTTTCGCATCCACATGGTTATAATCGGCAAACAGGGTATTACTGTCATGATGGTCGATATTCACCGTTCTTGCAGCTGAGTCGAACAGTGACCTGACAGGCTCGATCCTCGTCAGGTCACCTGAATCCAATACGATGAAGCTGTAGTTGTTCCTGGTCATTTCAGGAAACCCAGCCTTCATTTCAGCATAAGTCTTAATAGAACGAAAACCAGACAAGTATTCGTATACCTCCGGTCTTTCCTGCAACAACAAGGTTGTATCATAATTTTCTTTTTTCAGTAGCTGATTCAGTCCCAAAGCAGCACCAATGCAATCACCATCAGGATGAACATGTCCTGTGATATAGACATGTTCATCCTTTGGCAGTAGGCTGATCAGTTCATCAAACCTCATTATGCTTCTTCATCATGCTGATCATGGGCTGAAACCTCTTTGATCAACCTGCTCATATTTACACCGTATTCAATGGAGTGGTCGATAACGAACTTGAGTTCAGGTGTGTTCCTCAAATTCACGCGTCTCGCCAATTCCCTGCGTATGAATCCTGCAGAGTTCTTCAGTCCCTCGAGGGTTTCCTGATGCTTGGCATCATCACCCAGGGTACTGAAAACACTTTGCAGTATTTCAGATCCGGTGTCGTATCCACATGAACAATGCTCACCAACGTATCGACCCTGGGATCTTTCAGGCCTTCTCTGATGACTGCGCTGAGTTCATGTTTGATTTCCTCGTTTATCCGTATCAGTCTGTTGCTGTTTTTTTTCATTTTATGTCACCCCGCTTTGCTATCTAGGTATCTCTTCCATGATGTAAGCTTCGATAACATCACCGTTTTTCAAGTCGTTGTATTTATCCAGCATGATACCGCACTCGTACCCTTGCTGAACTTCCTTGGCATCATCCTTGAAACGCTTGAGGGATGCGAGTTCACCTTCATACAGAACGATTCCATCCCTTACGAGACGAACCTTGGCGTTACGCTGCATCTTACCGTCAAGGACATAGGAACCTGCAATGGTACCGACGTTGGATACCTTGAAAGTGTCACGGACTTCAGCATGTCCAACGACTTTTTCCTCATAAACAGGCTCCAGCATACCCTTCATCGCCAATTCAATATCTTCGATTGCATTATAGATGACACGGTAAAGGCGTACGTCGATCTTTTCCTGCTCTGCTGCTGATCTCGCTGTTGATTCGGGTCTGACATTGAAGCCTATGATAATGGCGTTGGATGCACTGGCAAGCAAGACATCGGTTTCATTGATTGCACCGACACCTCCATGGATGATGTTGATCATGACTTCTTCATTGGAAGCTTCACAAGGCTTTGCTTGATAGCTTCAACCGAACCCTGTACGTCGGCTTGACAATAAGCTTCAGTTCCTTCATCTCACCTTCGTGTATCTGATGGAACAAATCGTCGAGCGTCACCTTATGAGGTGTGCTTTGAATCAGCTTTTCACGCATGTTGGATTTCAGCTTCTCAGAGAGAATACGAGCATCCCTTTCGCCTTTGGATACATAAAACGGCTCACCTGCTGCCGGTACTTCGTTAAGACCGAGAATCTCAACCGGTTTTGATGGACCTGCAGTCTGGACTCTTCTTCCCTGGTCATCGATCATGGCTCTGACCTTTCCGTATGTGGATCCAGCAAGGAGCGAATCGCCGATATTCAAGGTACCGTTCTGAACGAGCACGGTCGCAACCGGTCCACGTCCCTTCTCAAGTTGAGCCTCAACAATGGTACCCCTTGCCCTTCTGTTCGGATTGGCCTTCAGGTCTTCCATTTCAGAAACCAAAATAATCATTTCAAGGAGTTCATCTATTCCTGTTTTCTGGATAGCTGATACATGTACACATATGGTGTCGCCTCCCCAGTCCTCACTGACGAGTCCGTATTCAATCAGTTCCTGCTTGACGCGGTCGGGATTTGCACCTTCCTTGTCAATTTTGTTGATGGCTACGATAATTTGAACACCGGCAGCTTGGCATGGTTGATGGCCTCGATTGTCTGAGGCATGACACCGTCATCAGCGGCTACAACAAGAATGGCGATATCCGTTGCCATCGCCCCACGAAGACGCATTGCTGTAAACGCCTCATGGCAGGTGTATCCAGAAATGTAATCGTCTCATTGTTGATGTTGACGGAATACGCACCAATATGCTGAGTGATTCCGCCATGCTCACCCTCAGTCACGCGGGCTTCACGAATGGCGTCAAGCAATGAAGTCTTACCGTGGTCAACGTGTCCCATGACAACAACGACGGGAGGACGCTTTTCCAGATTGGCTTCATCATCGGGTTCGCTCTTGAAGAATTCCTCAACGAAATCCTTCTCATCTTCTTTTTCAACGAGTATATCATATTCAAGGGCCAGTTCCGCCGCCAATTCAAAGTTGATTTCCTGATTGGCGGTAGACATGATGCCTCTCAGCATTAGCTTTTTCACCAGCTCTGAAACAGGACATTCCAAAAAGTCTGCAAGCGTCTTTACAGAAACTTCCTCACCGATTGTTATAACATCTGACTTGACAACTTCCACTACCTCTTCGTGCTTCTTCTTGTAGTCACTGTGCTTCGATCGTTGCTTCTTTTCAAGAACCCTTGGTTGAGGCTTGTTGACCTGTTGGCTGTTTCTTCCTCTGCTGCCCTGTTTGCCAGCGCCCTTGCCTTGAGCCGGTCTTTGACCGCCTTGCTGCTGCTGGCCAGGTCTCTGCTGCTGCTTCTGACCGGTTGGTCTTTGCTGCTGTTGTCCGGGTCTTTGCTGCTTCTGACCGGCTGGTCTTTGCTGTTGTTGCTGGGTTTTCTTTCCTACTGGTTTGTCTTGTGTCGCTGTCTTGCTTACTTTAGCTTTAGCCTTTGAGTCTTCATAATACTTGATAACCATTCGCTCATCTGAATCTGTTATTGAACTCATATGATTCTTAACATTTATATCAAACTCTTTCAAGGTTGTAATCAGCTCTTTTGAGTCAAGTCTAAGCTGCTTTGCTAATTCATGAACACGTCTTCTAGACATCCAATCACCTCCAAGTTTTTTCTATGCTTCGTGCAAAGTTTTCGTCTGTCACACAAAGCGTTGCTCGTATATCTTTACCTATGGACCTTCCAAGTTCTTCCTTGGTGTATCCTATATGAAAGGGCATTCCCCTGAAATCGCACATGTTTGTGAATTTCTTTTTCGTATTGTCCGAAGCGTCACCGGCTATGATGACAAGATGGCCTCTGCCTTCCTTAACCGCTTTTTCGACTGAAAATTCGCCGGACACAAGTTGACCGGCTTTCATGCAGAGCCCGATCATATTCAGTGACTTATTCAATGGAATCCATTGCCTCCTTCAGTTGCTGTGCTATTGCTTCCGGAATTCGCGTCTTAAACGACCTTTCCAGACCTTTATTCTTTAAAGATTTCTCAAGGCATTCAGAAGACTTACAAAGATAAGCGCCTCGCCCATTGGCTTTCCCTGTCGTGTCGATGAAAAATTCGTTTTCCTTCGTCTTAACGACGCGAAGCATATCACGTTTATCTTTCATTTCTCCACAGCCTGTACATTTTCTCAGTGGAATCTTCTTTGCCATGTTCTAATCCTCGAAGAGAGATTCATCAAAAGGCATGACTTCTTCCCTGACAACCTTCCTGTTGCTGGTCAATGTCAGAATGGATTCATTTTGAAGTTCTTCGTCGCTGATGAAGTCCACTTCCTTAGCCTGTGTCTCGCTCTTGATATCGATTCTGTAGCCGGTCAGTTTAGCGGCAAGCCTTGCGTTCTGGCCTTCCTTGCCGATTGCCAGTGAAAGCTGATAATCAGGCACGATGACCTTGGCACTCTTTTCTTCCACATCCGCTGCCACCTGTACGACCTTGGACGGACTTAAAGACGCAGCTATGAATTCCGGAATGTTTTCAGACCATGGAATGATATCGATCTTCTCGCCTCCAAGCTCACTGACAACGACACCTACTCTTGCACCGTTATGTCCGACGCAGGAACCGACCGGATCCACTTCAGGTTTAGTGGAATGGACTCCAATCTTCGTACGTGAGCCGGCTTCTCTTGATATGGATTTGATTTCAACTACGCCGTCATGAACCTCTGGTACTTCATTTTCAAAGAGGCGCTTCACAAGGTCCGGATGTGTTCTTGACACATAGATCTTTGGTCCCTTGGTACCAGGTTTCACTTCAATCACGTATACTTTCAGACGCTCATTGACAGGATAACGCTCGCCCGGTACCTGTTCCTTGTCTGCAAGGATGGCATCGATCTTTCCAAGGTTGACGATAACGTTGTTCTTGACACTGCGTTGAATGATACCTGTTACAACTTCCTTTTCTTTTTCCTGATAGGAATTGAAGAGCAAGTCCCTTTCGGCTTCCCTGATCTTCTGAACAACCACCTGCTTGGCCTTTTGAGCGGCGATACGCCCAAAATCCTTTGGTGTCACTTCAATCTGAACCGTATCGCCGAGATCCAGCGAAGGGTCGATTTCTCTTGCGGCTTCAAGAGAAATTTCAAGTTCCTTGTGTTCTACGACTTCCACGACTTCCTTTTCAGCATGAACGGTTACATTGCCTTGTTCATTGTCGATGGTTACATGTATGTTCTGTGAAGTTCCGAAGTGGTTCTTACAGGCAGTCAGCAAGGAGTTTTCTATAGCCTCGATCAGTACCTCCTTGCTGATATTCTTTTCTTTCTCAATCTGTTCTAATGCTTGAATAAATTCAGCATTCATACTTAATCCTCCTTAAAATACTCCATATGATCATCGGTATGGGAATTTCCCTCACCTAATAAATTAGAAAATAATGGTCAGCCGGATGAGCGCTATGTCTTTACGGTCGAACGATACTGACTGATCATCAATCAGCACGGTGACCGTCTCATCATCGTAAGCTTTCAGCTCGCCGCTGAACTCCTTGGATTTATCGACCGCTTTGTAGAGTTTAATGTCAATCATGTCACCTATATGTCTGTCCAGATCCTTATCTTTCTTTAAGGGTCGGTCAAGTCCCGGTGAGCTGACTTCGAGGATGTAAGGTTCTTTGATGGGATCTTTATTATCCAGCTTGACTTCAAGTGCCCTGCTGACCAATTCGCAGTCGTTGATGGTGATGCCTCCCGGTTTGTCGAGATATACACGCAGATAATGTTGGCCTGCTTCCTTGACAAATTCAACATCGATACATTCGAATCCCTGTTCTTCGGCTATCGGTTCAACCAAAGCCAGCGTAATTCCTTCGATTTCCTTCTTTGACGCCATTTCTTCACATCCTCTCACACTCAAACAAAAGAGTGGACACAAGTCCACTCCTTCAGTTTCAGCTTTATAGTAAAACCATTATAGCACGTCTTTTCAGCAAACACAAGTACTAATGTTCTGTTTCGAATTTCTTCTTTCTGTTCATCAGTTCATCTACAGCAACGGCAGGATCTTTACCTTCAAACAAAACCTGATTGACATTTTCGATGATCGGAAGTTCAACACGGTGCTGATGCGCAAGATCAAGGGCTGCTTTGCAGAATAGACACCTTCCACCACCATCTTCACTTCACTAAGGGCTTCTTCGAGGCTTTTGCCTTTTCCGATCAGTATCCCTGCCCTGCGGTTTCGACTGTGCATGGAGGTACAGGTCACGATGAGGTCTCCGATACCGGAAAGTCCATTGAAAGTGGATGCATCAGCTCCCATGGCGACACCCAGTCTGCTGATCTCAGATATCCCCCTTGTCATCAGAGCCGCTTTGGTGTTGTCGCCGAATCCGAGACCGTCGGAAATACCGGCAGCCAGTGCAATGACATTTTTAAGGGCTCCGCCCATTTCGATGCCGATAATGTCCGAGCTTCCATAAACTCTGAAATTCTGGTTCATAAAGATATCCTGAACCTGCTTGACGATATGTTCATCCGTTGAACCTACGACAACGGATGTTGGAATCCCCCTGGCAACCTCTTCGGCGTGGGAAGGTCCGGACAATACCGCCACTGGATTGGCAGGAAGCACTTCATTGATCACATCTTGCAGAGCCATCAAGGTTCCATCTTCTATACCTTTCGCAACATTGACGATAATGATTCCGTTCTTGATGAATGGCTTGAACAGTTCACAGGTGCTTCTTATGAAGGATGAAGGGACTGCCAGGACAACCAGTTCAGCTTCCCTGACGGATTCCTCACAGTCGCTGGTCAAACTCAGGTCACGCGGTAAGTCTATTCCGGGGAGCTTTGCAGCGTTCTGTCCGCTTTGACGGATGGCGTTCACTTCCTCTTCAAACTTCGACCACAATGTCACCTGATGTTCATTGTCACTAAGCACTTTTGCCAGTGCACAGCCCCAGCCTCCGGAACCAATAACTGTTATTTTCATAATGTTTCCTTTCCTTCTATCATTTCTTTTTCTTCAAATCCAATTCATTCTCGTTACCCTGCCTCAGCCTGTGTATATTGCCTCTGTGCCTGTAGACTGCGATGGTCATGAGGAGAACACCGACCATTACGAATTCAATATTGCCGTCTTTGAAGATATAGAACATGACAGGCATCATGGCCACAAGCAGGATGGATCCCAATGATACGTAACGTGTCGTGTATATGACAAGGGCTACGACCAGGGTCACGATGATTCCGGCTCTCCAGTCAACGGCATAGATGAGGCCTATTGAGGCAGCAATACCTTTGCCACCCTTGAATTTGAGGAATATCGGCCAGTTGTGTCCGAAGATTGCGCCCAGACCGGCGTACAATCCATATATGTCGGAATCAAACACCGCAGATACGATGACATAAGCAAGGAGACATTTGAAAAAATCGCCGAAAAATGTAACTGCGCCAAGCCTCCATCCCATCACGCGGATTGCGTTGGTCGTTCCGGAATTTCCGCTTCCGTAATCGCGAATATCAATATGTTCCTTATATCGTCCGATGACATATGCGAAGTTGATGCATCCGAAAAAATAGCCTATGATAAAGCCAACAACTCTAAGCATACTATTTCTCCTTCCTTTCTCTGGCAATCAGTCTTAATGGTGTCCCCTTGAATCCGAATGCTTCCCGGATCTGATTCTCGATGTATCTCGTGTATGAAAAATGCATAAGTTCCTTGTCGTTGATGAACAGGACGAATGTCGGCGGTTTGATTGAAACCTGGGTCATATAGTATATCTTCAGACGCTTTCCCTTGTCGGACGGCGGTTGGTTCATAGCCATCGCATCATAGAGTATCTCGTTCATCACGCCTGTCGGCACACGCATGGTCTGGTTCTGGACCACCATTTCAATCGTTTCAAACAGCTTGTTGATCCTTTGACCGGTCACCGCAGAAATGAACACAATCGGTGCATAAGTCATGTAAGCCAGCGTCTTTTGGATATCATCAAGGAACCGGTACATGGTCTTGTCGTCCTTTTCAAGGGCATCCCACTTGTTGACTGCAATGATGACTCCTTTACCCCTGTCATGGGCAATACCTGCTATCTTGGCATCCTGTTCCGTGATGCCTTCAGTCGCATCGATCATCATGATGACCAGGTCCGCCTTCTCAACGGAAGCGACGGTTCTGATGATACTGTATCGTTCAAGATCTTCCTTGATCCGGCTTTTACGTCTCAGCCCGGCCGTGTCGATCAGACGGTATTCCTTGCTGTCGTACTTGACGAGCGTATCGATGGCATCTCTTGTCGTTCCTGCGATACTGCTGACAATCAGCCTTTCCTCTCCAAGGATCTTATTGACCAGTGAAGATTTCCCGACATTCGGTTTACCGACAACGGCGATTTTCGGAATTTCGTCCTCCTCATCACCAGGTGCGCCTTCATGGTAAAATGTCCGACCACTTCATCGAGCATGTCTCCAAGACCCTGAGCGTTGGCAGCTGCGACCGGATATGGTTCTCCAAGGCCTAGATTGTAGAATTCATAGACATCATATTGAAACTTCTTAAAAGAGTCGACTTTGTTGACGCAAAGGATTACCGGTTTTCTTGAGCGACGTAGCATTTCTGCAACCTTTTGGTCCGAATCCGTCAGACCGGTCTGCACGTCTACCATAAAAATGATGACATCGGCTGTATCGATTGCGATTTCTGCCTGGGTACGCATATGCTTCAGTATGACATCATTGGTATCGGGTTCTATTCCGCCGGTGTCGATCATGGTGAAATCGTATTTCAACCAACTGACATCCGCATAGATCCTATCCCTGGTCACTCCCGGCGTATCTTTGACGATGGAAATGTTCTCACCGGCAAGTCTGTTGAACAATGTTGATTTTCCAACATTGGGTCGCCCTACCACAGCGACGATCGGTTTACTCATATCAAATCTCCTTACCAGACATCGCTTTAAGCAATGTCTTACCTTTTAACGGCAAAGGTACCACCGTTTGATTCAAACTTGTAGAAAGCTCATCAAGTGTTATATTATCAAGGAATACATCCTCATCGCTTTTCAGCATGTTATCAGGTATGTATATCCTGTCTCCCAAATCCATATCCTTCAGTTGAGCGATGATGTCCTTACCTGTGACAAGACCGGAAACGGTTATCCTGTGACCAAAATAGTCATTGACGATTCCGATGACTTGAATCTCCGGTGCCGTTTCAAGGAGCATCATCCGGTCGGCCATTTTCCTGATTACGGGCTCGAACAACATGCCGGTTGCAAAGGTGACTTTATCAAAATCCCTTATGTCGTTTTGAAAATCAAAGCTATTATAACATCCATCAAACTCATCTTTCAAGAGTCTTGTCATGCCAACACCGTTTTCATATTGCAGATACCCGTCGTATCTATCCTCGTCCGGCACTTCAAGGCCGGCCAGAAAGTAGAATTCATCCCCAGCATGTACAAAATGCGAACCATGTCTATCCATTGCGATTTTCTGATATCTTTCAACGGTCTCGATCACCTCTATGGCATCCCTCGAAGAGAATGGTTCCAGTTTTTCAAGGTGTTTCCTGAATTTTGTAAGACCTACCGGAACGATGGATACGCTTTGCAAAAACGGCATGTACTTCATCATCTCCCTGATGGAGTAATCAAGCTCTTCACCATCATTGATTCCTTTACAAAGAACAATCTGACCGTTCATATAGATGCCGGCATCCAGCATCCGGTTCATATAATCCAGCAGTTTACCTGCAAACCTGTTTTTCAACATCTTACATCTCAGGTCCATATTCATGGTGTGAATGGAGAGATTGATGGGCGAAAGACGGTAATCGATGATCCTTGAAAAATCCTGTTCCTTCATGTTGGTCATGGTGATGTAATTCCCTTGCAAAAAAGACAGTCGCGCATCGTCATCCTTGAAATACAGGGTTTCTCTCATTCCTTCGGGAAGCTGATCGATGAAGCAGAAAACACACTTGTTATGGCATGATTTGTAATCATCCATCAATCCCGAATCAAAGTCAAGACCGAGTTCATCGAAGACTTCCTTTTCAATGAAAATCTCCCATTCCTCATTTGTGGATGGACGATAGAACACCATTTCAAGTTCCTCGTCCTTTTCCAGAAAGCTGTAATCAAGCACATCCTGGATTTCCAGTCCGTTCATGGATAACAGTATATCACCTTTTTCAATGCCGACCTCATCAGCAATGCTCCTTCTTCAACGTTCATTACCGTATGCTTTTGCATAGCAACACCTCATTTAAATAAGACCGATTAAACCAACCTGGCTGCCTCTTTCCATTCCCATCACACGATGAGAAAAGAAACGGTCATGATGGCATTTTGTACATAATCCGCTGACCTCGATATTGCATTCGTCAACTCCTGCCCTTATAAGCAGCAATTTATTGGCCAGCCATAAATCTATATGATATTTGTCGTTCACAGGTTTTGCAACGTCTGCTATTATATCACTATTGAATAATAATTCAAACTCTTTTTGACGGATTCGTCCACTTCATAGCAGCAGACGCCTATGGAAGGTCCTATACCCACCACAAGTTCCGATGGTTTTGATCCGAAAACATCGGTCATCTTCCTTACGGTTTTGCCGCCGATATCAAGCACCGTACCTCTCCATCCGGCATGGCCCATGCCTATTGCATGATTGGATGGGTCATAGAAAAACAGCGGTACGCAGTCAGCATAGAATGTGACCAAGGTGATTCCCCTGACATCGGTCACAAGCCCGTCCACAGAATCGTAATCCCTTTTCCTGACGATTCCCTTTCCTGCATCTTTGCCGGTCACCTCACGAATATTGTCCCGATGAACCTGGTCGGACAGAACAAATCCCTCAAGATCAAGACCAAGGGTATCTGCTACACGCTGATAATTCTCCATGACGTTATGAACGTCATCTCCGCGTCCGAATCCCATATTCAAGGACATAAAAACACCATTGCTAACGCCTCCATGCCTGGTTGTATAGCAATGGCGGATCTCATCATATCCGTTCAGGTTTTCAAAGCAGACAAGATTATCCATCATAATCGAATGCTCCTTTGTAATATTCCAGTTTGCCTTTGTGCCAAATGGCTGCATCAAAGCGAACCGATTTGTTATACAGCCTTTTCTGATGTACATACCATTTGGCAGTATTCAAGATATTTCTTTTCTTATAATAGTGGATGCTCTCACTGGGATGGCCGTAATTCCCGTTCATACGATATTTGACTTCGACGAAAAACAGGGCCTGATCATCTTCTGCGATGATATCCACTTCACCGAATTTACAGCTGTAATTCATATCCAGTATCCGACACCCGGATGCTTCAAGATGCCGGGCGGTCTTGAGTTCGTACTGCTTTCCTTTATCTCTCGTATGCATCTTCGTTTTCTCCCAGATTCCCAGTACAGCGTTCGTCAAATGTGTGTCATTGGTGGCTCTGCAGCGTCTATGAACTAATATTATTGTACACCTTATTCAGGTATTTGTTAATGATTACTGTATCTTACAGGTGAAATTCTTGATGAATGTCTTCCGATGTATCGGCGAAGGTCCGTGCTTGACAATAGCAGCAATGTGTTCTTTGGAACCGTACCCCTTGTGTTGAGCAAATCCATATTCAGGATAGAGTTCATCATAGGCAACCATCAACCTGTCCCTTGTCACCTTTGCCAGGATGCTGGCAGCGGCAATGCTTAGCGAGTTGGCATCCCCCTTGATGATTTTCTCCTGGGGAATATCGACTTCAGGAACGATAACCGCGTCATTCAGCAGATGATCAGGCATCTTGTCCATCTGACCGATGGCCGACCTCATCGCCTTATAGGTCGCCTGCAGAATGTTGAGCTCATCGATGTCCTTTTCACCGATGACACCGATACCATAGGCGACCGATCGATTGATGATCTCATCATAGAGCTTCTCCCTTGTCTTTTCATTCAGTTTCTTAGAATCATTGACATAGTGAATCGGATCGTCAGGATTAAGAATGACACATGCTGCAACGACAGGACCCGCAAGCGGCCCACGACCTGCTTCGTCGATTCCTCCGATAAATCTGCAATCATCAAGGCTCCTTTCATAACGGAGCATGTGGTCAATCCGCTTCAGTTCGGATTCGAAATCCGTAATGAGCTTTCCCGCTCTTCTGACAAGCTGCAGGACTCCTTTTCTGCTGTCATTTTCATAGGCTTTGATGAACGCATTGACCGGTTCGGGATCAAATGAAACCTGAAATGCTTCGCCGATGTTTGTAAACTCTTTAAGTATATCTGCTACATATCCTGTCTTCATGTGTTTCCTCCAAATGAAATTGTCTATAATTGATGTATGCTCTTGCCTTTGATGTCAAGGAATGCTTCGTGGATAATCTCGTGGAGACTGGGATGGGCCATGATGCTGTCGGCCAGACCTTCATAGTTCAATCCATGATCAATGCCGAACACACCTGCATGAATCAGTTCGGATGCACCTTCACCCAATATGCCCATGTATGTCAGATGTTCCTGATCCGCATCATATTCGACTTTGCAAAGGCCATCCGTTGCCTGCATCGCCATTGCCATTCCGCTTGAACGGTAGTTGAACCTGCCCTGTTTCAACGATGCGTCACTCTCCTTGTTTGGACAATCCACTTGTGCAAGCTCAGGCAGGAGAAAGGCGACTTGTGGAATGCTGTGCGATACAAAAGGCTTCACATCCATCCCTGCTATCTGCCTGCCTGCAATAATGCCTTGTTTTGAGGCGCTGTGCGCCAACAGACTGATACCGTTGACATCACCGACGGCAAAAATGTGGCTGATGGATGTGCGCATCGTCAGATCTACAGCGATTCTCCTCCCATCGTCAATCTTACGGCTAAGGGATTGAAGGCCGAGATTCTCAAAGCTTGGCTTTCTTCCCGTGCTGATCAGTATCTTCTGTGCTTTGAGGGTCTTTCCGCCCTTCTTGGTTTCATAGACGACCTCTGCTGAGTCGCCCTTCTCAGATATGCAGCGCACCTCAGCTTTTGTTATAATCTGAATGCCCTGCTTCTTCACCATTGCCTTATACCTTTTGACAAGGTCGGCATCGAAGCTGGGTAGAATCATATCAGCGGCCTCGATGACAGTAACGCTGCAGCCAAACGCTGCATAGACCGTGGCCAGTTCCATTCCGATGACGCCGCCACCGACAACCAGCAGCGATTCGGGGACCTCCTTCAGCTCAAGGGCTTCCCTGGAAGTCATGATCCGGCCCTGGACTGTTGGATATGCAAGCCCCTCGATGCGCGGTATGGTAGGCCCGGCACCGACTGCGATCACGACCTGTTCACCTCGGATGGTTTCAGCGCCGTCATCTCTGGCAATACAGACATCATGGTCATTCATGAATTTGGCAGATCCATGATAGTAATCGATGCCGTTTTTTTGATAAGTGTCGTGACGCCATTGACAAGTGAATCCACGGCCTCGTTTTTATGTCGCATGATGGCTTCAAAATCAATCTTCAGTCCTTCAATAACGATGCCCTGACCCGTTTGTCTGTTGATGTCATGAATCAACTTGGCATAATGGTACAGGACTTTTGTGGGGATACACCCGTAATTGAGACAGGTACCGCCCACCCTATGCTTATCAATAAGGGCCACCTTAAGGCCTTCCTTGGCCATGGATATGGCGCAGACATATCCTCCCGGACCGGCACCGATTACAATCGCATCATATGTCTTCATTCATACCTCCTGGGATCATTCATTCCGTATCCTTCTCCTCTTTCTGCCATCGTACGATCGGTTTTCTCGCAGCTTTCACTTCGTCAAGCCTTCTGACCGGAGCATTCACAGGTGCCCCAATGAGTTTGTCCGGACAGTTGACGGCTTCATCTGCTATGGTCAAAAGAGCCTCGACATATCTGTCGACAGCTTGCTTGTCTTCGGATTCGGTGGGCTCTATCATCAGTGCCTGATCGACAATCAATGGAAATATATCGTAGGAGGATGGACGCCATAATCGATGAGCCGTTTGGCTACGTTCAGGGTCGTCACTCCCTCACCAGCTTCCTTCAGCCCTGCAAGGACGAATTCGTGTTTACATAAGCCATTATAAGGAAGGACATACTTTCCTTTCAAGCGTTCCTTCATATAATTGGCGTTGAGTACAGCAAGTTCGCTGGCCCTTTTAAGTCCTTCAGCGCCCAGGGAAAGTATATACGTGTAAGCCCTGACGAACATACCAAAGTTGCCGTAGAAACTCTTGAGTCTGCCGATCGAAGACACATGGCAGTCTTCAAGCCGGTAGACACCGTCGCGGATGACAACCTTCGGATTTGGAAGGAATTCAGCCAGATGGGACTTGACTCCTACCGGACCGCTTCCTGGGCCTCCGCCTCCATGGGGCGTACTAAAGGTCTTGTGCAAATTCAAATGGACGATATCAAATCCCATGTCACCAGGGCGCGTAATTCCCATGTTGGCATTCATATTCGCGCCATCGTAGTAGAGGACCCCACCAAGGTCATGAATACGCTTTGCGATGATATGGATATCTTTCTCGAAGATCCCCAGTGTATTGGGATTGGTCAGCATCAAACCAGCAACATTTTCGTCAAGAACCTTATCCAGGTCATCAAGGCAGATGGTCCCTTCATCATTGGATTTGATCTCGACCGTCTCAAAGCCTGCCATCGTGACGCTTGCGGGATTCGTACCATGCGCCGAATCAGGAATGATGATCTTGTTCTTATACGTTGTTCCATTGGATTCCAGATATGCCTTGATGATCATCAGTCCGGCAAGCTCTCCTTGTGAGCCAGCTGCAGGCTGAAGGGACATTTCATCCATACCGGTGATCTCTTCAAGCAACCTACCCAGCTCATACATCAGTTTCAAGGATCCCTGGACCGTTTCAACAGGCTGCAGCGGATGGATGTCATTGAATTCCGACATGGATGCCATATCCTCATTCACCTTCGGATTGTATTTCATCGTACACGAACCCAGAGGGTACGAATCCGTCTCCACTCCGAAGTTTTTCCTGCTCAGGTTCGTAAAATGCCGAACCACCTGAAGTTCACTGACTTCAGGAAGTGCAGGTGTTGACTTTCTAATCATATCCACGTCGAAATAATTCGCATAGTCAAAGGTTTCAACATCGAGTTCAGGAAGGCTGAACCCACTCGTTCATCTGCTGAACATTCGAATATCAGCTGATTGTATTCTCTCATAGGATTCCCTCCATTTCTGCCGCAAACCTGTCCAACACCTGTTTGTCATGTATTTCGGTTACACACAGTAACAGTCGGTGTTCATCGAGCACAACGCCGCTGTAGAATCCATGGTCAATCATCCGTTCATAAATTTCATCGGCCTTTCCGGGAATCCTGATGACAAATTCATTGAAGAACGGACTGCCGTATTCGAGATCAATCCCTTCAACTGCCGTCAGCGCATTTGCAAGATAATGGGCTTTGTACATGGACTGTTTTGCCACATCAAGCAACCCCTTCTTTCCAAGGGACGACAGATAGATGGAGGCCATCAATGCGTTGAGACCTTGATTGGATGTGATGTTGGAAGTGGCCTTTTCGCGACGGATATGCTGCTCTCGCGCCTGAAGTGTCAGGACAAATGCCCTTCGTCCCTCAATATCTGTCGTCTGCCCCACGATACGTCCGGGCATCCGACGCATTTCCGCTTTCGTTGCTGCGATAAAACCGAGATACGGACCACCAAACTGGAGGGTGTTGCCAAGAGGCTGACCTTCACCTACCACGATATCAGCACCATAATAGCCTGGAGCCTCAAAAAACGACAGACTGACAGGTTCTGCAGAAACGATGAATCTGGCTTTGTTCTTGGTCGCATCCATAATCTCCCTGACTCTGTATCCGTTTTCCACGATGCCATAGTAATTGGGAGTCTGCAAGACGACACAGCAGGTTTCAGGTCCCATCTTCCCCCTTAAGTCAACAAGGTCTGTTTTCCCGTCTTTCTCTTCAATTTCCAGATAGTTGAGACCGTTGTAGTAAGCGTAGGTCCGGACGACTTCCCTATAATTTGGGTGCACGGTCTTCGATATGAGGACATCGGATTTCTTGTTGCCATGACTGGCCATGAAAACCGCCTCTGCCATAGCCGTACCTCCATCATAAAGGCTGGCATTCGATACGTCCATACCTGTCAGTTCGCATATCATGGTTTGATATTCAAAAATGGCCTGTAGGGTACCCTGACTCATTTCTGGTTGGTAGGGTGTATATGCCGTAAGAAATTCCTGCCTTGACACGATGTGTCTGATGATTGCGGGGATGTGATGTTCGTACGCTCCGCCGCCAATGAAGCTTACCTTCTCTTTGGTGGTTTCATTAAGCTTTGCAATCTGCCTAACTTTCTTGGCCACCTCAATTTCTGACAGCCCCTTTCAAGTCTAAGTCCCTGCTCTAGGCGCAGTTCACCGGGAATATCATCGAACAGTGCTTCAAGAGTCGTCACTCCTATCGTTTCCATCATTTGCTTGATTTCTTCATCTGTATGCGGTAAATAAGGATGCATAATCCACCTCCATATTCCTATCGCGATTTATTTGATGTCACTAGTCTTCAATAGTGCTGCAATAGGCTTCATATTCCTCTGCACTCAAAAGTTCGTCCAGTTCGCTCGGGTCCTTGATTTCAAACTTGACGATGAAAGCTTCATAAGGATCATCGTTGATCATTTCCGGTGAATCCTCAAGTTCTTCGTTCACCTCAACGACCGTTCCGCTGATGGGAGCATAGACGTCTGAGGCAGCCTTGACGGATTCGACAACACCGAGCTCCTCTTCCATACCGATTTCATCATCCACTTCCGGCATCTCGACATAAACGATATCACCCATTGCATGTTGGGCATAATCCGTAACTCCGATGTAGGCCATGTCATCCTCAACACGTACCCATTCATGGTTCTTCGTATACAACAAGCTCACGATCACTTTCATTTTCAATCCTCCGTTTTCTTGTATTTTTATCATAGAACTTCCGTTTCACAACCGTCGCTTCAACTGTTTTCTTACGTATCCTGACAAGGAGTTTTGAGCCGATGGCAGCGAAGGCTTTCGGGACGAAGGCAAGTCCGATGGCTCCTTCATATCCGTCAAGCCTGTAACCTGTAGTTACGAATCCGATATCATTGCCATCTTCATCCTCTACCGGATAGCCTGCACGTGCTATGCCGTTTCCTTCAAGTATGAAACCGACCAGCATTCGTCTGTCTTCATCTGCTTTGGATGCAAGCAGCGCTTCTTTTCCTATGAAATGCCTCTTGGTGAAATCGACGAAATATGTCAGCCTGGCCTCCACAGGATTGATGGTGTCGCTGATTTCGTGACCGTATAATGGCAGGGCGACTTCGAATCGTAAGGTGTCACGTGCACCGAGGCCGATAGGCTTGAGCCCATATCCTTGAACCGAGAACAGTGCAGCATAAATTTTGATGGTGTCCTCTGACGGCATAAAGAGTTCGAAACCGTCCTCACCTGTATAGCCGGTTCTTGAAATAATCAAAGGCATATCATCATATTGCATTTCCATAAAACCAAAGAAGGGAATGTTTCTGACGTCGTCTCCAAGGAGACTTGCAAGAAGACTCTCAGCATTCGGCCCCTGTAGGGCAAGCTGACCGAAATCAAGGCTGACATGTCTGATTTCGACATCAAACCGCAGGCCTTCTTCTTCAATCCATTCCGCGTCCTTTTCATCGTTGCTTGCATTGGTGACAAGCATATACTTCTCCCTGTCAAACTTATAGACCAGCAGGTCATCCACTACGTTTCCGTTGGGATAGCACATGAGCGTGTAGATGCATTGGTTATCAGGCAGATTTCCAATATCATTGGTAAGAAGATAATCCAGGAACTCGGCCGATTCACCTCCGCTGATTAGGATTTCACCCATATGGCTGACATCGAACACGCCGACATCCGTTCGCACATGGTGGTGCTCTTCAAGAATGTTGCCGAACTGGATAGGCATCTGAAAACCGGCAAATTCGATCATCTTTCCACCATCTTCGATATGGCGGTCATATAACGGAGTTTTTTTCATCATATCCCTTCTTTCGTCGATTGATCTGTTGATACAATAGAACAAAGTGACACTTTCTTAGTCAACATAGAAAAAGATAGTCAAGACAACACTAATAAGTCGCCCTGCTATCTTCTGTATCCTTTACCTGAGAGATTCTACATTTAATGTATTGCTCCTTCGGCGCTCATTAATGAATCTTTCCAGAAGCCCTATCCGCATGCGATCCGTTTACCTGAAAGATTCTAATCCGTCGGCAGCGGATTATTGCTTCTTCGGTGGACAGAATGTCGCTCTCTCGCATGTTTCATCTAGACATATTATGAAAACATCTTTTCTAATTCAATGATATAAGATTATCCTGTAAAAATCAAGCGGCAATGAAGGTGATATCAGTAAACCCTGTAATAGGAACCGAGAACGCGAATGTTGAATTCATCCGTAACCTTTTCGATCGCCCTTTTCACCACTTCGTTGCGCTGATAGCATCCATCCACATCAATAAAGAAATTATAGTTGCCAAGCCCTTTTTGGTAGGCCTTGAGATGATGGATTTGAGGTTGATCCCTTCTGCAGAAAAGATGTTGAGGATATCGACCAAAAGACCGGGGCGGTCATTGTCGCCATGAATCACCAACAGGGTTTTCCATTGTTCATCCGCTGATTCTTCCATGTTCAAGCCGTCGTACAGGATGATAAAGCGCGTATGATTGTCAAGGGAATCCGCCACGTCAGAAATGACAGTGTGAAAAGTGACATCCCCATCAAGCATGTGCATCGGTATGATGGCCCCGTCATTGGCATTGCCGCCTACAACCGCCTCAAAGGATTCGGAATTGCTGTCTGTCGTATAGATTTTTCTATCGCTGAACTGTTCGAGAAAATCCAGGCACTGGTTCTTGGACTTGAACTGCGTATAGATTTGCCTGACCTCATCCAACGGGCAGTTGGCTACAAAAGCGAACCTGATGGGCAAGACCACCTCATGGATGATCTTGAGAGATGAATGGGTCAGCAGGTCCAGGATGATCTGAACAAAACCATCCAACGTATTCTCGATTGGAATCACTCCATACACACATTCCTTGCCGATGGAGTCAAAGGTTTTTCTGAGGGAGGAATAGTAGGCAAGCTCCCCTTCTATTCCCCTGACTTTCATATATGTCTTGGCAGCTCTTTCGGTAAAGGTGCCTTTTGGTCCAAGTACAGCAATTTTGTTCATAGTCATCCTTTCAGGTCAGTCGTTTGAATGCATGCTTATCGCATATCCAGATACAGTGCCACAGCGAGGCTTAACACGGCCAGTACCACATGGAAGATGGTCTCCCCCTTGCTGATCTTAAGCTTTTCCATACGCTCCTTCCACTTGCTGTCCTCCTTCAACCGATAACTGACAGAATCGGAACCGAGATAGATGATCAGATATACGATGGAAGCCGCACCGATATTGCCGACATAATGCCAGTTTTCAAATTCAAACTTGGATTGCATATACATAGTGATGACGATATAGATGGCGATATATTGCATGGCTTTATACCCATATTGCTTGATTGCCTCTTTGTTCATGTCTAACCTCCTGTCGATATATAAACATATTTTACACGTTCTTCGGATAAAATTCCAGTGGAATTTGGCCTGCTTATGGATTATAATCGTATATAACCTGATGAAAGGACATGCCTATGAAGATATATCAGAAAAACATCAAAGATACGAAATATACAGACATCCTCGAATTCTTTCCCCATCACGGCAAGGCCCCTTTGTACATTGATATTGAGACAACCGGATTCAGACGGGATAAGGACATGGTTTATCTTGTAGGACTGATTGAGGTCGTCGATGATGAGCTGATGCTGACCCAGTTCCTATGTGAGAAAACATTCGATGAATACGAATTACTATACAAACTGAATCAGCTGCTTCCGAATTATGATACGTTGATCCATTTCAACGGAGACAGCTTTGACCTGCCTTTCCTCAAGGAACGCATGAAACTGTATAACATTCAAGAGCTAATTTCTGGTCTTGACTCTTTCGATTATTACAAGTATCTAAGGCCGATGAAGCGGTTTATCGGCACAGATGACCTAAAGCTGAAGACGCTTGAAAAATACGCCGGGTATGAACGTATCGATCCCTTCACAGGTGGTGAACTGATTCAGTTATTCAGGCAGTATCTAAAGGGAGACTCAAGGCTTGAGTATAATTTCATTCTGCACAACGAAGAGGATATGATAGGTCTGTACTATCTCAATCTTTTTCTGCCGATGATCTATGTCTTTCATGACTGCATGGTTATAGGATTTTCCGAATCTTCGGTTGAGGAGTACAAGGATGCTAACGGCAACACGAAGGCTGTTGATATCAACTACAGTTTGAAACTGGCAAAAGTCAGGATTTCGACCATGGAATTCGCAAATGAAGTTGTGTCGGTCAAACTGGATGAATCCGGTCTTACTGTATCTTTTACTATAGAAGAACTCGAACTGAAAACGTACTTCGAGAATTACAGGGAATACTATTATCTGCCTGAAGAGGACTGTGCCGTTCATGAATCGGTTGCCGGCTTCATGTCGAACAGGCACAGGAAGAAAGCAACGGCGAAAACAGCCTATATCAAAAGAAAAGACGCCTTCATCAGGTGTCCTATGTCCGCTAAGAATCTGAAGGGAATCCTGCCCGGGAATCATCTGCGTATATATTCAGACAGGAATTCAACGATACGGTCTGCTACCTTCGTACTGAAGATTTCAACAGACTCTGCAAGGAGCTCGTGCCTGCATTCATACACCATAGCTTACAGTGATCCATACAGCACAACGGAGATACTGACCATATCATGGGTGCCAGGCTATTCAGGAGATTCAATTTCTCCTTCCTTTCTGTAGAAGAAAGTATACTCTGAAACGAAATTATACCTGAATGACTGGATGATTTGCTCTGTACTCCCGACAAAAGGATACCGTCTTTTTCAATGACTGGTTGAATCGGGTATAGATGTTGTGTTTGGCATCTTCTGTGAAGTAGATCAAGACATTTCTGCATACGATAAGATCGACATTCCTGGGATAAGAATCCTTTAAGAGGTCGTGCTGTTTGAATTTTATGCAATTTTTGATCTCATCGCAGATCTTATAGGAAGGGCCTACCTTTTCAAAGTATTTATTCTTGAACTCAGGAGGAACCCCTGCAACACTCTTCGCATTATAGAGTCCCGTCTTTGCTTTTTCGAGGATCTGAGCATCAATATCCGTCGCTATGATGTTGATGCGCCTCAGAGGCATGAATTTCCCAAGGATCATAGCAAGTGAATACGGCTCATCACCTGTAGAACACGCAGCAGACCAGATGGTTATATTTTTGCCGAACCGGTCGAATATGTATGGGAATATTGTTGATTCCAGCAGTTCCCATTGATTGGCGTTTCTGAAGAATTCAGATACATTGATGGTCATATAGGTGATGAATTCCTTATAAATCTCCATGTCACTCTTTAACGCAGTCACATACTCATCGTATCCTTTGAACCCATGCTTTCTTATGAGCGCATCCAAACGCCGTTTCATCTGACGTTCCTTGTATGAGTTCAAGTCTATCGTTGACAAATCCAATATCGCCTTCTTGAACTCCTCATAATCTCTTATCATCTCGGACTCCTTCAAATTCAAGTAAGATAATTTCCTATAAAAAAAAGATGCCACTGTATAGTGGCATCTTTATTATATCATAAAAATGACTCAATCAATATGATTTAATTATGCTTCGTCAGTGGTATCTGTTTCAACACCAGTTTCCTGATCCGCTTCTTCGTTCTTTTCAAGTTCTTTGACGGAAAGGCTGATTTTCTTCTCTGAAAGATTCAAATCAGTAACCTTCGCAGTCACTTCATCATTCACTTTAAGAACATCCGATGGCTTTTCAACATGCTTGACAGATATCTGTGATACGTGAAGCAATGCATCCACGCCTGTTTCGAGTTCAATGAATGCACCGAAATCAGTCATACGCGCAACACGTCCTGTTACAACATTGCCCACTGCGTATTTTGTCTCAGCGTCATTCCATGGATTCTCTTCATCAAATTTCATGGAAAGCGAAATCTTCTTCTTGTCCTTGTTCACTTCAAGAACTCTAACCTTGACTTCATCACCGACTTTGACAACATCTTTAGGTGAACGGATACGTCCCCAAGACAACTCTGAGATGTGAACCAAACCGTCAACGCCGCCGATATTGACAAATGCGCCGTAATCCGTGATGTTCTTGACAACACCATCTTTAACGTCACCAACACTCAATGTCTCGAATACTTCAAGAAGCTTCTCGCTCTTTTCTCTCTCGATGAGGATGCGGCGGTTACCGATGATCCTGTTCTTCTTCAGGTTGAACTCAGTGATGATAAATGTCAATTCCTGATCCTTGAACTGCTCAAGATCGGATACGTACTCATCAGATACCAATGAAGCAGGGATGAATACTCTGACTTCTTTGATGATGACCACCAGACCGCCTTTAAGGACAAGATTAACCTTTGCCGTAACTTCTTCCTTTGAGTTGAAAATCTCTTCTACATAATGAAGACCTTCTTCAGCTTTCAGACGCTTGTAAGTCAACAGCACCTGACCTTCACCATCATTGACACGCAAAACCTTTGCACGGATGGTTGCACCTACTTCAACTTCGTTGCGAAGATCAACTGTAGGGAAGTTGGAAAATTCACTACGAGGAATAATACCGTCGGACTTGTAACCAATATTTACATATATCTCATCAGAATTCACACCAATGATTGTGCCTTCAACGATTTCTCCTCTATGAATTTGCACTAGAGAATCCTCTAGCATTTGTTCAAAATTTGACATTTCTGACATTCGAAATGACCTCCTGGATTATTTTCTTCGGAGTTGACGCTCCTGCCGTTATTCCTATGATATCATTAACGGTAAAAACATTCAACACCAAATCTTCTATAGTTTCAATGTAAAAAGTGTCTTTACACTGATTCTTACATATTTCGTAAAGCTTTCTCGTATTGCTACTGTTCTTGCCACCGACAACAATCATTTTCGTCGCTTTTTTTGCAAGTTCTTCCGCTTCAACTTGCCTTTCATAAGTCGCTTGGCAAACAGTCTCGTTTATAATAACACGAAAAGATTTATTTTGCAATTTATTTAATATATCTTTGTAAAGTTGATGATTGAAGGTCGTTGAGCCACAACCGAATAGGTTCTGTCACTGTCCAGCTCTAACTTTTCCACATCATCCATATTTTCAATATAATGAACCTCTGTTGTCACCCATCCTGCAATACCTTGGATTTCAGGATGATCCGGATTCCCGACGATGATGATCTCACACCCGGCCTCACTGTCTCCTCTGACGATTCGGTGTATCTTCTTGACATACGGACAGGTGCTGTCTACGATCCTATTACCTGAATCCTCAATGGCCTTCATCTCTGCTTCGGATACCCCATGGGAACGGATGAGTACCAATCCCTTTTCAATTACCTTGAGTTCATCAAGGGATCGGATGACCTTGACACCTTCATCCTCAAGATGTCTGACCACATGCGGATTGTGGATGATCGGCCCATAGGTGTATATCGGCATCTTCATGCCCTTGGAGTAGTTTTCCTCGATGAGGCGCTCTACGCGTTTGACCGCCCGGTCGACACCAAAACAGAAACCTGCCGTCTTTGCCACTATGATTTCCATTTCATCACTCCCCGGTCAATTCGACAGCCATGGTGTAAAGCGCGTCCACAACCTCTTCAATATTCATATCGGATGTATCTAGCCGGCGGGCATCAACTGCTTGACGAAGGGGTGCAAACTCCCTGTTCTTGTCACGGTAATCCCGTTCCTGGATTTCCTTTTTCAGCTGGTCAAATTCCGGATTCTCACCCTTTTCAACCAACTCGTCATATCTTCGTCTTGCTCTGACCTCTACACTGGCAGTCAGATAGATTTTCAGACCCGCATCCGGTAGCACATGGGTTCCTATATCCCTGCCGTCCATGACGACGCGTGTTTTCTTTGCGAGCTGCTGCTGCAGTTTGACAAGATAGGTCCTGACTTTGGGATTCGCGGAAACGATGGATGCCATGGTACCCATCTGAGCGGTCCTGATGGAATCCGACACATTTTTCCCGTTAAGGATAATCTGCTGCTTTCCGCCTTCATAGCGAATGTCGACAGCTATATCATTCAAGTGACCGTCGATGAATGCATCAACTGCCTTCAACTCCTCTTCATCAGGCTGACCTGCCAGGTCCAACGACAAGTCTGACTGTTGATGGACATAATACCCGATTGCTCGATACATAGCACCGGTATCCACATACACGTATGCGAGTCTTTCAGCCAACGCCTTCGCTATGGTGCTTTTCCCGGCACCCGCCGGTCCATCTATGGCGATATTCAAATTGTTCATAAATACTCCTATACATTTTGGTATGACTTTGAAACCATATCATCATTTGGCAATGTCAGGTCTCAACTTTTTGCTTCCCTTAAATATACATGTTTAGCATCCTTTTGACAAGCTTCTGAATCCACATGCATCAAGACCCTGACGCATTTCTCCAGGGATCCTTCAACATACTGTTCCTGAACACACGCAAGTGCACAGTCCACAAGACCGATTTCTCTGGCGGCCACTGCTGGATATACCTTTGTCAGATCTTTTGTAGCAGTGAAAAAAACGCTGATTATATCTTCGGTATCCACGTTGTTTTCATCAATAATGGATAACATAAGCTGCTTGGTACCCTCCAGGATTTCCTCACTGCTATTCTCATTTACCGTGATGGCTCCTCTTATTGCTATCATATTCTACTCCTTTTCCTGTATGCTTAAACCTGCCAGATATCCTGTTGAAAAGGCTATCTGCAGATTATAACCACCTGTAAAAGAATCCAAATCCAACACTTCTCCGGCGAAGTAAAGGTTATCGATGAATTTGGATTCCATGGTGTGGGGATTGACTTCCTTCACCTTGATGCCGCCTCGGGTGATGATTGCCTCATTGAATTTGCGAAGACCTTCGAGCTCGAGTCGAAAGCCCTTAAGCACTTCGACCAGACGCGTTCGTTCCTCTCTGGTCACACTGTAAACCGGCATATGTTCATCGAGACCCGCCCTTTGTATGATGATGGGAATCAGACTTGAAGGCATTAGGTCTATCAATCCGTTCCTCAAGGATTTTTTGCTGTATTTGTCAAAATCACGAAGGAGTCTTTTGTCAAGTCTGACGGTATCAAGACCGGGCTTCAAATCGATCAGGACATACAAATCCTTGTATACGGCTTCGGTCGGTATGCAGCTGCTGGCTCTAAGGACAAGGGGGCCGGTGATGCCAAAATGTGTGAACATCATTTCGCCGACGTCGGAATAAAGGGCTTTATTGCCTCGCTCTTTATGATACAGGGAAAGCCTGACGTTCCGTAGGGAGAGTCCCATGATTTTCGTGATGTCCTTCTGGCGGGTCTCCAGAGGTACAAGTCCCTGTACGGGTTGTGTAATGCTGTGGCCGCAGGACCTGGCAAAGACATAACCATCGCCTGTAGAGCCGGTCATGGCGTAACTGATGCCACCTGTAGCGACAATGACGTTCTCAGATTCAATGGTTCCCCTGTCAGTTCTTACACCTTTGACAACACCGTTATCGATGATGAGTTCCTTGACTTCGTGATTCAGCATCACTTGGACATTGTTTTGCCGCATCGCTTTTGCAAGTGCCTTGATGACATCTGAGGACTTATCGCTGACCGGGAATACCCTTTGACCTCTCTCAACCTTCGTTGCAACTCCCATGGTGTTGAAGAAATCGATGACTGTGGCACTGTCAAAGGTATAGAACGCACTGTACATGAACTTTCGGTTTCCTGTCATCTGCGACAGGTGGTGCTCCACATCCGAATCATTGGTGATGTTGCAGCGTCCTTTTCCGGTTATATAAAGTTTTTGCCGAGTTTTTCGTTTTTTCCAAAAGAACAACCTGCTTTCCGCCAGATGCAGCGCTTATGGCTGCCATCATGCCTGCAGGTCCTCCTCCGATTACGATTGTATTGTACATAATCTATTTCTTATAATCCAATCCCAGGCTATAACTGATGTTGATATCATCATCATTGTCATAGACCTGATATTCATTCCAAATCTTTTCAAGACTTTCCAGGGAATTAACGAGAGATTCCTTTTTCCTGATAGAAAGCGCGACGATAATGGCATTGACGAGGCTGAGCGGTGCGACAAGGGAATCGACGAATGAAACCATGTCGCTTCTGGCTATCAGACTGCAATTTGAAAACGGCACCATTGGTGAAAGAGGACTGTCGGTAATGGTGATCACGTTGGCGTTTTTGCTCATGGCATATTCCATCGCCTTCAAGGTGCGTTTGGAGTATCTCGGGAAACTGATGCCTATCATGACATCATCGGAACTGATCCGGTGGATCTGCTCGAACATCTCGCTGACACTGTTGGTATGGATAAGCTTAACGTTTTCAAAAATCAAATTGAAGTAGAAGCCCAGGAAGTTTGCGAGAGCAGCACTACTTCGAACACCAACAATATATATGGTTTTTGCTTCCATAATCATATCAACCGCACGGTTAAAGACTTCTTCATCAATCTCTTCCAGAGTATGCTTGATCTTATCCATGTCTGAATGAAGGACAAACTTCATGATGTGACTCTTGTCGATGCGGTCTGAGGTCACCTCAACCCTTTGAATCGAAGTGAGTTTTGTCTTCACCAATTCCTCAAGCGCCCTTTGCAGCTCGGATATCCGTCATAACCTAGTTCATTGGCAAACCTGACCACCGTGGATTCGCTGACACCGACAATCTTTCCAAGTTTTGCAGCCGTCAAAAAAACCGCCTTTTCATAGTGGTCAATGATATAATTGGCCAATAGCTTTTGTCCCTTACTCAATTTACTGTAACTTTCATTTATCCTTCTGATTAAGTCATTTTGACGATGCATTCTTTGCCTCCCACTGGCCATTTTGCAGTACCTTCTTTCAATTTATTGAAAAATGAATCATTTATTCTTTCTTCCTTCAATATCAGTTAATTATATACTAGTTTTCGTCGTTTTACAATACTTGGCACCTCAAAATGAATAAAGGAATGACATTTCTTGCAGAACATAATGGGAAACTTGATATGATCGCTGGTGTAACAGATGGATTCCATTAAAATCCGTTGGAATTTCCTTGAAATCAGAACAGTGCACCCCGCATCGGGATGCACTGTATTATCAAACTGGATAGGCCTTGTTGGCATCGCTGGATACGACCGGATCGATTTTATCCTCCTGTGCCTGCCTGAATTTGAAGAACTCCGTGGCGACCTGTGGGAACAGGGCATATGACAATACATCCTCATCCTGCTGCGACCACATGGAAATATCCTTACGAAGCACATCAAGTTCCGGCTGCAATAAATCTGCCGGCCTGCAGGTGATTTGAATCTCATCACCGATGACATCCTTGACCACCTTTTCGCTGATAGGGAGTGGCGTACGTCCGTATTCTCCCCGCACCAAAGCCTTTGATTCTTTGGATACCATCTTATATCGCTGACCTGCCAGTACATTGAGGACCGCCTGTGTCCCTACGATCTGGCTGGATGGCGTCACCAGCGGCGGATAACCGAAATCAGCCCTCACTCTTGGTATTTCCTCGAGCACTTCATAAAACTTGTCTTCCGCACCCTGCTCCTTTAACTGGCTTACGAGGTTTGAAAGCATACCACCAGGTACCTGATACATCAAGGTCTTGATGTTGACCCCTAGAACCTTCGGATTCAAAAGTCCGCTGTCGATTGCTCTTTCACGCATCGGTCTGAAGTAATCCGCGATATCCGACAGCAGTTCCTCATTCAGTCCGGTATCGTATTGCGTACCCTTGAAGGTTTCCACCATAACTTCCGTAGCTGGCTGAGCCGTTCCAAGAGCAAACGGACTGACAGCGCAGTCGATGATATCAGCACCGGCTTCCACCGCTTTCATATATGTCATGGCCGCTACACCGGAAGTATAGTGGGAATGCATCTGCAAAGGAAGACTGGATGAATGCTTGATCTCAGTCACCAGCTTGGTGGCTTCATATGGCACCAACAGCCCCGCCATATCCTTGATGCAAATGGAATCAGCTCCCATCTCCTCCAACTCCTTGGCCAAGCGTCCATAATACTCAATCGTGTGGTAGTCGGATATGGTATAGGAAACGGCCACTTGTGCATGACCGCCTTCTTTCTTCGTGGCATCAATAGCTGTTTTCAGGTTTCTTGTGTCATTCAGCGCATCGAAGATACGGATAATATCAATACCGTTGGCAATAGCCTTCTGAACAAAATATTCAACCACATCGTCAGCATAGTGGCGGTATCCCAAGACATTCTGACCTCTTAGCAGCATTTGCATCTTCGTGTTCTTGAATCCATCTCTTAGTACACGAAGACGGTGCCATGGATCTTCCTTCAGAAAACGCAGGCAAGCATCAAATGTCGCTCCCCCCCACATCTCAACCGAATGATAACCGACATTGTCGAGCTTATCGATAATCGGAAGCATATCTTCCGTACGCATCCTTGTAGCAATGAGAGATTGATGAGCGTCTCTTAATATCGTATCTGTAATTTTAACAGGTTTTTTACAATTGTAGACATTCTATCCTCCTAGGGGTCTTACCCCACGAAAAAGTGAACATTTCCATATATTACATGTGGGGTCTGAATCCACTAGAGATACAGTGACAGGAATACCCGGCTGCAACAG
>LQAG01000060.1_pt1 | contig 58168 bp, 84 predicted proteins | sample 1535801 | NCBI WGS metagenome assembly LQAG01 (sample SAMN04331584, study PRJNA305678) | bioreactor metagenome | isolation source: bioreactor_3 inoculated with Wadden Sea sediment 1st replicate of a... | place: Germany:Bremen
CTTGCTTGTATATATTATTATGTATACAATAATATAATTATACAGAAAATCGAATACATATTCTAGCACCCAATTTTCCCACACATAGATAATTATAATTCATTCATGAATTATTTCAATACCCATTATTAAATTGAATGCCTTGAAGTTAACGTTTTCCTTCGTTGACAGAAGGCCGACTATGTTGATATATTTGACTTAGCCTTGATGTGGTCAATAATTGACCCACTCACTGCCACAGAAAATCATTCTACTAAAAAAAAAATTTGCTTATTATACAAAATACAAATTGAACCAAAGTTCAAATTGACTCAATTTAGGCTTAAATTATCTTATACGCTCACTGTATATATACATATTATGGTTAATTAATACACATCCAATTTGCACAAGGAGCTTTCATGAAACTAACAGGACTTATAACAGAGTATAATCCATTTCACAATGGACATAAATATCATTTGGAGAAATCCAAGGAGGAGACAGAAGCGGACGGTATCGTTGTCGTTATGAGTGGAAACTTTGTACAGCGCGGAACACCAGCCCTCATCGACAAATGGACCAGGGCTCAAATGGCCCTTAGCAGTGGTGCCGACCTGGTCATAGAGCTGCCCACCGTTTATGCAACAGGTAGTGCTGAAATCTTTGCCCTGGGTGCTGTGAGACTCTTACATGGTTTGAACCAGATTGACAAGGTTGTTTTTGGCTCTGAAACCGGCTCCATTGCCCCTCTTAATAAAATTGCCCACTATCTCTACAAGGAATCAGAAGCTTTCAAGGTGGCTCTTAAGACCGAACTTAACATGGGCCACGCCTTTCCTGTTGCTCGAGAACGTGCGCTGCAAAATCTTTTGATTGAAGGTAATATTCCCAGCCTACCAAACGATATCCTTGGCATAGAATACCTAAAAGCTGGCCTTCGTATGCAAACGCCTATGACATTTTCCACCATAAAACGTATGTCTAGCGCCTATCACGACACGGACACTCTAACAGCCCTCAGTAGCGCCACAGCCATTAGAAAAGCTTATTTCGACAATCAGCTTGAAGAAATCATCCATACGCTTCCTAGGGCCAGTTATGACCTTCTCAGAAGGTTTCCCGATCTCACCGTATCCCCCGACAATCTGGGAAGCTTTTTACTCTATAAACTTCGTACGAGTTCAGCTAAGTCCTTATCCAAGATTCAAGATGTTTCAGAAGGCCTTGAATACAGAATGATAGAAGCCGCTGTAAAAGCCAACACTTATGAACAACTTGTAGATCTGATCAAGACAAAACGCTATGTACGAACCCGGGTCCAGCGAGCCCTGCTAAACACCCTTTTAAACGTCGAGACCCAGTTTGTGAACAGCGTTGTACAGTCCGAATCTGCAGTTTATGCCAGAATTTTAGGCTTTAACGACACAGGACGCAAAATAATGAAGACGCTTAGAAAAACTTCCACCATTCCGCTAATAACCAATATCAACAAACACACTCATGAGGAAGCCATCATTCAGTCTATGCTGAACCTTGACACACGGGCCACAGATGTTTACACCCTCCTGCGCGGTGATGGTAAAGGGGCTCTTGATCGACTCACACAACCAGTCTATTTAAAGGACGAGGACAAATTTTAAACACCAGATAAATGATCTAAATATAAAATCCACTTACAGGCTCGCCTCTTTCTAAATAAAGGAGAGTCAGTAAGTGGATTTTTAAATTTACAGGATCTAATTTGTCTCAGATGCATGGAAAATTATTTGTCCATATCATCTAGTAATCATCGTTCTTATAGCCACTCATTTCATTGATATTTTTATCAACCGTATGAAGCAGTTCATGCAAGTTGCCCTTCACTTTTACGAGTAAATCTTCTGTATACTCATAGGCGTTTTGTCTAAGCCCTGCCGCTTGGCTCTCAGCCTCAGAAATAATTTCCTCTGCCTTCTCTTGAGCAAGACGAACAATTTCATGCTCATCAACACGTTGCCGTAAATGAGCTTCCATTTCACCAAGCATTCTTGACTCTTCATTTTTGGCATTCTCAATGATTTTCATCTCTTCTTGTTGTGCATTGGAAATCAAAGTATCTGCGGTGTTTTGAGCATCTTCAATAATTTGATTTTTCTGAGATTTAATCCATTTTACATGCTGATACTCCTCAGGCAAAAGTATATTGATCTCCCTGATGATTTCCTGAATTTCTTCTCGATCAAGCATAACTTTTCCAGTTAGGGGTATTGCGGATAGATTATCAATTTTATCTTCAAATTCTTCTAATAAGTCAAGTACTTTAAGCTCCAAATCAAATTGGCTTATGCTCATTCAATGCCACCTCCGCTTTTTTTTCTTTTTTCATGGCATCCTCTACGACTTGTGGTACCAATTCGTGAATCGGACCGCCGAGTTTAAATATCTCTTTAACAATACTTGAACTAAGATAGGAATAATCTGTCGAGGTCATAAGAAAAACCGTTTCCGCCTTAGGATTAAGTTTCCTATTCATGCCCGCCATTTGAAATTCCATTTCAAAATCTGAAATGGCACGAAGGCCTTTAACTATTACGTCAACATTATTCTTATCAACATAATCAACAAGCAGACCATGAAAGCTATCCACTACGACATTATCAAGATGTGATACAACTTGTGTCAGTAAATCAACCTTCTCAGATACAGTAAACATCGGTGTCTTGCTCGTGTTGTTCGAAGCAACGACAATCACCTTGTCAAATAGCTTCGAGCTACGTTCTATAATATCTAAATGCCCTTTGGTAACAGGGTCAAAGCTGCCTGGATATACAGCTGTTTTCATTATGTCATCCTCCTGTAAATGCTTACTGCGGTGCTGCCGTACTTCTTAAATTTACCCAATTCAAAGCCCCCTATAACATCTGGATATTGAGTTTTTGAATTGTGCTCTACCACAATCATACCAGAATCATCTAAAAGACCCAATCCATCAATAGACTCAATTGTTGGTACTACGAAGCCTTTGTCATAAGGTGGGTCCATGAAGACCACATGAAAGGGCTTATCAGAACTCAAATTTTTATAGCACTCTCAACGGGTTTTACGATAAGTTTGTCTTGCTCTTCAAATTTGCCTTATCAATATTCTTTTGAGTGACCTTTGCACATTTTGGGCTTGCTTCCACGAGGACCACTTCTTCAGCCCCGCGGCTTCCCGCTTCCAGTCCAAGAGCCCCTGACCCAGCAAAAAGGTCAAGAACCCTCTCTCCCACAATTTCAAATTGTACTATATTAAATATGTTTTCTTTGACTCTATCAGTTGTAGGACGCGTATCAAGCCCCTCAATTGTATCAAGTTTTGTACCACGTGCCGATCCGGCTATAATTCTCACGTCTCCAACTCCTTCCTCGTTAATTTTAACAGATTTAAACATCTGATAAAACTCTATATTTCCAATTGAGCGACTTGCAAAATATCATTCAAGCCCCTTCTTCATACCATATATAGATAATCAAGAATAGAGATTTCTATATATGGTACAAAGAGAGCATATATCTATAATTTTGCAAGCGACTGAATTATTTGATTTATATTGAAAAATCTTCAAACAGCTTCGATGTGACACCCTTCACAATGCTGTCTATCTGTGGGTTATCACCTTTGGCATACTGTTTCATGACATTGATAGCCGTAGACTGAGCCACTTCTAGTATGTCGCCATGCTTAGACAAATTGGCCAGTCGAAGTTCTGGTATACCGTGTTGTCTAATCCCTAAAAGTTCTCCAGGACCTCTTAGCTCAAGATCCTTGTCCGCAATTTCAAATCCATCATTGGTCTGTACAAGGGTAGAAATCCTTTCCTTAGCTATTTTTCCTGGTTTGTCAGATGTCAAGAAGCAGTAAGATTGCCACTGACCCCTTCCAACACGCCCCCTTAACTGGTGCAGCTGACTTAGACCAAATCTCTCAGTGTTTTGAATGACCATGATTGAAGCATTGGGCACATTGATGCCAACCTCAATAACAGTTGTTGAAACAAGGATGTCAATGTCTCCGCGAGCGAAACTTCTCATAATTTTGTCTTTCTCCTGGGCCTTTATTCGTCCGTGAACCAGCCCCACTTTCAAACTTGGGAAAACTTTTTGCGAGAGTCTTTCATACAGACTCTCTGCGGATTCAATATCAAGAACATCTGAGTCCTCAACCAAGGGACAGACAAAATAAGCTTGTCGACCACTTTGTATTTTCTTTTTCAACAAACTGATACATATCCCTGTATTTCTTTTTCTGAATAAAATGAGTTTTAATCTCTTTTCTTCCTGCAGGCAACTCGTCAATGACAGACACTTCCACATCACCATAAAGAATCAATGACAGGGTTCTTGGAATCGGCGTTGCAGACATAATAAGAACATCTGGTGTTTGTCCCTTGTCAGCCAGGGTGTTTCTTTGTCTTACGCCAAACCGATGCTGTTCATCGGTAATGACAAGTCCAAGATTTTCAAAATCAACATCTTTTTGAATCAGGGCATGGGTTCCAACCACCACCTGAATTTCGCCACAAGCAAGAGCATCCAGTGTCTTTTTCTTCTCTTTGCTCTGCCCCTTTAAAAGCCCCACCGAAACCCCTAGTGGCGCCATGAGCTCCCTTAAGGATGATAATGCTGTTCTGCCAGTATTTCTGTCGGTGCCATCATGGCACTTTGATAGCCGTTTAGGATGATAAATACATAGCAAGAGCCGCTATAATCGTCTTCCCACTTCCCACATCACCCTGAACCAATCTATTCATTGTTTTTTGCTTGTTAGATCTGCCTCAACCTGATTCCATGTTTTTTGCTGGGCTCCCGTTAACTCAAAAGGCAAAGCTTTTATAAAAGACTCAACAGCATCCTTTTTCATCATTTGAACACCCAGGGTCTGGTTGAATTCTTTTTTGAGATAAATCAAACCGATTTGTAAATTAAAGAGTTCTTCAAAGATCAGTCTCTTTTTTGCTCGCGCTAAAGCCTCATCATCATCAGGGTAGTGGATATTTTTCAGAGCCTCTTGAAGGGACATTAAATCCTGTTGATTTAATATAAGCTCTGGCAAAGTCTCTTCAATTTCAGAGATGCCCAAGGGTAAGGCATGACCAACAAGACCTGAAATATCCTTTTGGCTAAGCCCTTCGGTAAGAGGATAAACAGCCACTATTCTTAAGAAGTCTTTGGCATCCACTTGGCCTTGCACGCCGACTTCAGGATGGATGAATGAAATTTTTGATCCCTGACGCCTTCCAGAGCCAAATACCATGAGGCGCATGCCCATTTGATACTTGCTCTTCAAATAAACCGCATTAAAAAAAACCAGTTCTGCCTTTTGTGCTTCATCCTGCACTTGTACTTTTAACATTGCCTTGTTTCGCCCAAAGCTTCTTGTTGATGTCACGGAAACAACCTGACATATGAAGGTTCCTGTCAATTCATCTTCAATATCTGAAAAACTATGTATTTTTCTTTTGTCTATATATGATCTAGGATAAAAAGAAATTGCATCTTCTATGGTCTTAATACCAATTCTTTCGAGGCGCATGGCTTTTTTAGGTCCAATACCTTTAAGCATTTGAACATGTGTTTTAAGCATAATTTCTCTCCATTAAATTAAGCCCGCAGCGAAAGCTGCGGGCCTTTTTAAATTTATTACTCTATTGAACAAATGTAGTAGTAAAGCGGTTGTCCACCACTGTAAACTTCTACTTCAAGGTCTTCGTATTTAGCTTCCAGCTCACTCGCCAGCGCTTCTGCTTGTTCTTTTTCTACATCTTCGCCATAGTAGATTGTCATGATTTCAGCGTCTTCATCAATCGCGCCATCCAGTGATTCGATTGTCACTTCGTGCAGGTCTCGACCCACTGCTGTGATTTCACCCTCTGCAACACCTAGTATATCATCCTTTTTGATTTCCTTATCGTCAAAAAGAGTGTCACGTACAGAATAAGTGATTTGAACCGTCTTGACTTCTGAAACAGCTCCAACCATTTCCTTATGGTTCTCAACAGCTTCAACAGATGGATCAAATGCCAACATGGCTGAAATTCCCTGAGGAATAGACTTACTCGGAACGACATAGACAGGTCTGTCAACAATTTGCTGGGCCTGCTGGGCCGCCAAAATAATATTACTGTTGTTTGGTAGAATAAAATTGCATCTCCACTTATAGACTCAATGGCCTTAACAATGTCCTCCGTACTTGGATTCATTGTCTGACCACCTTCAATGACATAATCAATGCCTAGGTCTCTAAATATCTCTGCAATACCACCACCCATAGCCACAGAAATAAATCCGTATGGTTTTGGTTCTTGTTCTTCAACAGCCCCTCCCATACCCGGATGACTTTCATCCAGTATAGTGGAGTGTTGCTCTTTCATGTTCTCAATTTTTATATTGAGGAGCTCTCCGTATTCCAGAGCGCTTTGAAGGGCAATGCCCGGATCGTTTGTATGGACATGAATTTTAATCAAATCATCATCTTCTACAAACACCATGCTGTCTCCAAGAGACTGTATTTTCTCCTTGAGCGGCATGTTGGTGTCCTTGCCACCTCTTACAATGAATTCAGTGCAGTAACTAAATTTAATATCTTCAGTATTGAATGAAGACTGAGCAGATTGGGCCGATCCTGTTGACTGAGAAGCCATATGTGCCTCCAATTCATGGTCAGCGGCTTCTTGCCCACAACAGCATCATAAAAACCTTGAATGATACAGTTAAGACCTTTACCGCCCGCATCAACCACTCCAGCCTGCTTAAGCACTTTTTAAATATTCTGGTGTCTTATCTAGTGTCTCATTTGCCGTCTTAATTAGAATGTTTAAATAAATCGTGGACTGGTAATTCTTCTTCAGTGTATTCCATCGCTTTGTCTGATGTTTTACGAATAACCGTTAAGATCGTACCTTCCACTGGCTTCATTACTGCTTTATAGGCTGTATCCGAAGCCTGCTTAAATGCATTTGCCAGATCGATTGAAGATAGTTTTTCTTTGCCTTCGCAGGCCTTAGAAAATCCTCTAAATATCTGTGAAAGGATTACACCTGAGTTACCTCGTGCACCCATAAGGGAGCCTTTTGAAATGGCCTTGGCCACTTTTTCAGCAGATGCACCTTCTGTTTTAAGGGCTTCTGTCAATGCTGCGTTCATTGTCAGGGACATATTTGTACCTGTGTCACCATCAGGAACTGGGAAACATTTAATGAATCCACAAGTCCTTTATTGGAATTCAGTTCAAAGGTTCCCTGCTTAAACATCTTGAGCAGCAGATCACCATCAATATACATGATATCCAATTTACTTTCCTCCTTAGTTAAGCCTGAACTCGAACACCCTCTATATGAAGGTTAACATTCAGAACTTTCAAACCAGTTTGGTTTTCTACATTGTACTTCACTTTTTCGATGATATTTTCTGCAACGACGGATATTTTTGTACCAAACTGAATGATCACATAGAGGTCGATCGCTATGCCCTCTTCTTCCATCTGGATCGAAACGCCTTTGCTTAAATTTTCTCTTTTAAGTAGATTAACAATTCCATTTGTTGTTGATCTTGATGCCATACCGACAAGGCCATAGCACTCAATTGCAGAGGCACCTGCAATGGTTGCTACGACATCTGAATTTATGTCGATAGTGCCGATTTCATTTTCTACACGAATAGTCATAATGACCCTCCTTCGTTATTTAAAGACACTACTATTATTCTACACTTTATGAGTAAAAATCTCAACTAAAATCGAGTAAAAACTCCTATCAAGGAAAAATACTTGACAGTTTGACCACTTTTTTTGAAATAACACTTGTATCTTTTGGAATTACCCATTATACTATCTTTTGTGGGTAAACGCACCCACCGCAATTTTGACTTGAACAACAGGGGCTACTCTGGTATTATATATATGCTTATGTTGTTTAAACGCTCGAAGGAGGTGCAAGATAAATGGCTAAAAGATGTGAAGTTTGCGGTAAAGGCAAAATGTCAGGTAACAATGTATCGCACGCTCTAAACCACACAAGAAGAACATGGACGCCAAACCTCAGAAGAGTTAAGGCTGTCGTTAACGGTTCTCCTAAGAGAATCCGAGTATGCTCTCGTTGCCTAAGATCTGGTAAAGTAGAAAGAGCTATCTAGTTCGGATGAGTCTACGGAGTCCAGTAGACTTTTGATTTTTTTGGCATGATCATGCTAAAAAACCCGCTAACCTGGTTAGCGGGTTTTCGCGTGCGCGAAAAACAAAGCATAATAAGACATGGAAAAACAATAAAGGAGGATGTTCTATCATCCATTTTTATTGTTTTTCTATTTTTTGTCTTTGTTTTACTTGCAAACACCACTTGTTTTTTGTCCCAGTATCATTTCTGAGTCACTTAATTGAACAACATACAAAATCGCAAGGCTTACGGATTTACACCTTCAGTTCAAATAAGAGCCGCGTTTGTATCTCACTTTCCTTGACTTCATCAGGATCGTTGAGATAATACTCATACCCCACCCCTGTGGCCTCATATCCATTTTCAGCTATCCACCGCATAAGAACATCATAGGCCTTTTCAAGTTCCATGTAAGGCCCCACATGGAGGGTCTGGGCGTATTTTCCCTTAGGTATTTTGCTCATTTTAATTGCATCAGTTTCCACCACGTCCTCTTGAATGGGAAATCCAATTTCAACATCTAGGTCGTCCATGTCCATGTTGAAATATCCCACAAAAGGAAGGCCCCCTGGATACTTTTCTTGGGATGACAGATGGGTTATGATCATGCCATAGGTTCTTCCAATCACATCTGGCAAGTCACTGACAGGGCATCGCCTTCTTACCGATACCACTTTCTGATCATCAAGTTCTATGAGCTCGCAGTTATACATTTCCTACCTCCTCTTGATGGTGTCCTAATCTCTCCATCCTAGCTTTCAAATCACGATTTGTCTTTGCCAATACTTCATGAAAAAAATACCCCATCCAAACATGTCAAAACACACAAAAAGACTGTGGCATCTATTACACAAACCCTTCTCCATATGAATCATATGAAAAAAATCCATGAAACGCGACCACAGTCAATTATAATAACTTATTATATACAACTTATTGTTATCAATCTCTTGATTTAAAGACCAAGAGAAGTCCCTCTCTTAGCTTAATAAGGGCCTTTTCAGATGCGAAAACATTACTAATGCCTGTTGAACTACCAAGGTCCAGAGTGGCATCTGTCAGAGGGTATTCAAAGCCATGAAGATAGATTCCCTTAGCTGAACCACCAACTGGAACAATTGACATAAGTTCTCCGATCTTGCCTTGAATTTCATAGTCTGAATCAATCAAGCGGATTTCATTGCTCTCGTCCACCATACAGGCATCCACGCCCGCATCAAGAAACTTTTTAAGGAGCAATACCGTTGCAAAGGTATGATCCATTCTCGTTCCAATACAGCCAATCAAAGTCACCTTGTCTGGTTTTGATCAATGGCAAACTCAACAGCCAGCTCAGAATCAGTAAAGTTCTTCCTAGAGGGAAACTGAATGACTTGAGCCTGTGGATGGCGGCTTAAAAAACCATCATATGAAGATATGGAATCAAAATCGCCTAAAAGCACATCGGCCTTTAGGCCAAGCTTGTCCACGTGTCGACTTCCACCATCAACAGCTATAACTTGGTCGATATCCTTCAATTTGTCCTTATAAAAGTCATAATCATGAATATCACCGTTTATGACAACCAACAAATGACTCATTCTTATCTTCCAATCTCATGTCTGAAGTCTGCCACAGCTTTCTTAACGTCTGGCTGGGCAAAATAGCAGATCCAGCCACAATAACATTAGCACCCGCTTCAACAACCTTTTTCACATTGGAAACCTTTACGCCACCATCGACCTGAATATCAATATTTAGGCCTCGGTCATCTATCATTTTCTTAAGGCGCTTAATTTTATCAAGGCTTGATTCAATAAAGCTCTGACCGCCAAACCCAGGATTCACTGACATGATAAGGACCATGTCAAGTTCCGGTAGCACTTCTTCAAGAGTGGAAAGCGATGTTGCAGGATTCAGAGAAACCCCAGCCCTCACACCATGGCTTTTAATATTTTGAATGGTTCTATGTAGATGGGTACATGCTTCTTCATGCACTACAATAATATCTGCGCCTGCATCAACAAACCCTTCAATAAACTGGTCAGGATTTTCAATCATCAAGTGGACATCTTTAACCAGATTTGTTTTCCCCTTCAATGATTTCATAACCATTGGACCAAAAGAAATATTCGGAACAAAGTGTCCATCCATTATATCGATGTGCAAATACTCCACACCGGCTTCCTCAACTTTTTTTACATCTTCATACAGCTTTGAAAAATCTGCTGAAAGTATTGATGGTGCTAATTTTACCATGAGTTGTGCCTCCCGCTGTCCATTAAATTCTTATAAAAATATAAATAGGAATCATAACGATTCTTATGAATATGACCCGTTTCAATAGCTGCCTTCACAGCACAATCCGGCTCATTAATATGCATACAGTCATTAAAACGGCAGTGTCCCTCAAATTCTCGAAACTCTTGGAATAGGTCTGCCAACTCTGCCATATCTATAAATTTGAGATCCAGTGAAGTAAAGCCTGGCGTGTCAACCACCCAGCCACCAAAGTTTAGCTCTATAAGCTCTGTGTGACGTGTTGTATGCTTTCCGCGCTTAATTTTTTCACTTATTTCACCGGTTTTAAGCTCCAATCCAGGTTGAATAACATTGAGCATAGACGATTTGCCTACCCCTGACGGGCCTGCAAAGACAGTGATCTTGTCTTTTAAAAGTTCACGGATTGTCTCTATGCCTTCTCCTGTTTTTGTACTCGTCATCACGACGTTATAGCCTGCAAGCTCATATATTGCCTTGTATCTTTCAAACACTTCATCCCCTTGAACCAGGTCAGCTTTATTAAAGCATATAATAAGTTCTAAACCTGCATATTCACCGAGAAGAAGTATTTTATCAAGTAAATTAAGGTGCGGATCAGGGCTTTTCAGAGCAAAGACAACCACAGCTTGGTCCACGTTGGCCACAGCCGGTCTGAAGAGTTCCACATTTCGCTCTTCAATCTCCTCTATCCAACCTTCCTTTGGTTCTTCAGAAAGTATACTGATCTTAACCTTGTCACCCACAAGTGGTGTCACCTTATTTTTTTAAAAATGCCTCTGGCCTTACATTCATATATCCCATCTGATGTTCTGACATAGTAAAAGCCTGCAATACCTTTTACAATAATTCCTTCGACCATCGGAACCCCTTTCATAGCGCTGAGCTATTTACCATTCAAATGCACATCATACGACTAAGGAGAAATGTTGTAGGCATAGCCTTTCACATTGCTTCATAATGATAATACCACTTTTGTGGACCATTAAGCCATACGATGTGCATCATAAGTTTATATTTATATTTGATATTGTGTTTAGTTAAAAGTCACTTCCATAGACTTGACTTTTAGTGCTCCAAAATAGAAATTAACCGTTGCCTTACCTGTTCCACTTACAACAACACGAACATTTTCTTCTGACTTATCGTGCTCTTTTTCATAAATGGTTTTGGTCACCCCATCTTGGATCATCTCAACACGTACAGTCTCTTTTTGCGTCGCAAAGCTCAGTGGAATAATGTAGGTCTTATCGACAAGATCATCACCTGTTCCATTTTCTGATGTTGTGCCATCACCGGCTTCTGAACCAGTCCCATCACCACCATCAAGGGTCTGATCGTCTCCATTTTCACTGCCCTTACTAATCACAACACTTACACTGGTCTTCTCTTCGACTTCGGTCCCCGAACTAATGCTTTGAATCATCGCTAGGTCTTTTCCATATGTCTCCGAGAAATTATAAGTGACATTGCCCAGTCTCAAATTCACACTGGACAAGCTTGACTTTACTTGGGCAAGTGACTTTCCAAGTAGATTTGGTACAAGGACTGTCTCAATCGGTTTGCCCTGGCTGACAACCAAATTAACACTCATGCCTTTTTCAGAATTTGATCCTGCTGCAGGATCTTGCTTTATGACAAGGCCACTTGGCAGGTCACTAAACTCATAGGCAATTTCTCCTACTTTAAGGGACTTGTTGTCAAGAACCAGCTTGGCTTCTGCAACATCTTTTGCATTAAGTTTGGAACCTTCACAAGTTCTGGTCCATTGGAAACTACCACATCAACTGTGAAGCCTTCTTTTAGTTCCACACCCGCTTCTTGTGATTGTCTAACAATGTGGTTTTTTCCACGGCGCTGTCAAAACATAGTCCTTAACATTGATATTTAAATTGAGACCATGAAGGTGTCCACAGCTTCATTGTAAACCACACCTTCCAACTCAGGCATAACAACGACTTTGGCTTCATTCTCTCCAGTACAGAGGAGAGGGTGAAGGCACCAATAACGAGAACCGCTGCAATAAGACCCGCCAGAACCACTAGAATGACGCCCACTTTACTCTTTTTCTCCTTGGGCTTTTCGTCAAACTCTTCATCTTTAATGTTGGGAATGATCATGGTCGGTGAGTCATCATCATGTACGTAAAAAGGCACATTTAACTCTGGATTCTTCGACAATTTGTCCAGATCATCAATCAACTCCCGTGCAGACTTATATCTGTTATTAGGGTCTTTCTGAATGGCTTTTAGAATAACGCTTTCAAGCCCTTTTCCAATTTCTTTATTAAACTGGCTTGGCTCAACAACTTCTTCCTTAATGTGTTTCATAGCAACAGATACTGGCATGTCTCCATCAAAGGGAAGTTTTTTTGTTGCCAGTTCATACATTAAGATACCCAGTGAATAAATATCTGATTTTCATCAACAAACCACCTCTGGCCTGTTCCGGTGATGAATAATGCACAGACCCAATGGCTTCTTTTGTCGTGACAATTGTCGATGATGTCACGGCTCGAGCGATTCCAAAATCCGCCACTTTAACAATGCCATCTTCATTTATCAAAATATTATGGGGTTTAATGTCCCTGTGAATGATTCTATTGGCATGAGCATGTTCCAGACCAAGTGCTATCTGCTTGGCAATTTCAATAATTTCATCATTTGGAATAAAATCTTGGTGGCCTTTAATATACTTTTTTAATGTCACACCTCTTACAAGTTCCATGACAATATATCTTACATCGCCATCCTTTCCCACATCATAAATATTAACGATGTTGGGATTTGACAGGCTGGCTGCCGCTTGAGATTCCTTTTCAAATTTTTCTACAAAATCTTCATCTGAAACAAGCTCAGGTCGAAGCACTTTGACAGCTACAAATCTATTCAACAGGAGACACTTGGCCTTAAAAACATTGGCCATACCGCCCTCTCCTATCTTCTCGATGATCTGATAGCGATTCCCAAGAATCTTTCCTATCATTTGGCTCATCAGCATTTCACTCCTTCATTTATCAACTGCATTTCACTGCTACAACTGTAATATTGTCTTGCCCGCCTGCTTCGTTTGCGCTATCCACTAGGGCATTACAAATCGCTTCAAGGGACGCTTCACTTGACATGATTTCAATAATTTCTTCTTCAGACACATGCGTTGTGAGGCCATCCGTGCATAAAAGTATGATGCCACTTTCTACAATTCTTTGAAGCAGATCAATTTTAACAGTCAGACCAGTTCCAACAGCGTTTGTCAGTATATTTTTTTGTGGATGGACGCGCGCTTGTTCCTCGGTGATGGTTCCTGCACGAACCAGCTCACCCACAAGGGAGTGATCATCCGTAATTTGCTCTAGATCCCCGTTTTTAAAAAAGTAGGCCCGACTATCACCAACATGAGCAAAGAACATCATGTCATTGTCGATCAAAAGGAGGGTCAATGTTGTGCCATACCTTCCATATCTGAATTTGACCGCGACAGTTCATAGACCTTTGCATTGGCATGCCTAATAGATCCAAGTAAAACTTCTTCCACTTGATCTTTCGAGGCTTCTCCGCTTAACTGCTCACTAATAAAATCTTTAACCGCATCAACTGCCACACGACTTGCTACCTCACCAGCATTATGGCCCCCCCATGCCATCAGCGACAACGAATAGCTTTGGTCCTTTTTCAGACACAAAGTAACAATCCTCATTGTTTGTCCTCACTTTGCCCGTGTGCGTCCTTGCATACGCCTCCATACAATCACTCCAAGCTGTCAGTTTAGTTGTTTTTAACAAGTTTACATATAAAGAATCCGTCAGTACCATGTATGTTAGGATATAAGGTCATATATCCCTTTGTATCATGCGTCCATAATTCCGGTAAAATATCTAAATCTATATTTTCTACCTTAAAATCTGGGTGGCGCTCTATGAATCTTTTTATCTGTAGTTCATTTTCCTCAGGTTCAATTGTACACGTGCTGTATACCAAATGTCCACCCGGTTTTATATACTTCGAAGCCATATCAAGCATATCCGACTGGATTTCAGCCAGCTCATATATATCATCTTCAATCTTATTGAACTTTATTTCAGGCTTTCTTCGGATAATTCCAAGGCCAGAACAAGGGGCATCAAGAAGGACAATATCAGCCTTCTCAATCAAGCTTTCATCTAGTTCTAGGGCATCTTTAAGACTTGCCTTAATGGATTTTAAGTTCATACGCTGGGCATTTTCCTCAATCTTGCTAATTTTGTGGTCATAAATGTCCCAACTTAAGACGGTGCCTTCATCGTTCATAATAGACGCAAGATGTGTAGACTTTCCACCTGGCGCCGCACACATATCAATGACAAATTGTCCAGGTCTTGGCCCTGCAATATAGCCAACAGCCTGGGCTGCAATGTCTTGTATTGTGACTTGTCCATTTTTGAAAACTTGAGACTCTGCCAGTGAACCTGCATTCTCAGTTTTTACTTTAAAGGCGTCAGGCAGGCTTGCCGGTTCCACTAAAACCATCAAACTCTAGACTTTTTAGAACCGCATCTCTTGTTGCCTGCATAACATTGACACGACCAATTAATTCAGGAATTTCATTGTTGCTTTTTAATAGATCTTCAGTAAACTCAGCCCCAAATCTCTTAAGCCACCTTCTGACGATCCAGTCCGGGTGTGAGTAAACCACAGTTAAATGATTTAGCAGATCTTTTTCTTTGTCAGGTAAGGTGTAAGCTTTGTCTTTTCTTAAAAAGGTCCTTAGAACCCCATTTACAAACCCACTATAGCGATTCTTATACTGTTTTGCTAGCTTAACACCCTCATTGACCGCTGCAGAATCTGGAATGTTTTCCATGAAACGATCTGATAAATCCCCATTCTTAATATGTTTCGAATGGCTGGATCAAGTTTGTTGATACGGAAATTAATATATTGTCTAATAATATGGTCAAGTAAATTCTTATTTTCTAGAACACCATAGAGCAGTCTTGTCGTCAGCCTTCTTTCAGCTGCCTCAAGACCTGCATCTCCCAACATTCTATTGAGAACCCGATTCGAGTAACCATTCATTTTTTCGACTTCAAGAAGGGCATCCAGTGCCACTTTTCTCGCTGTAACCTTCGCCATTTAATGCCTCTTTCCAATATCTTCTACCCGATTGCAAGAACCTCTAAGTGTTTCTTATCCTCATACAAATTATAGAGTGGGCAATCAATGATCACCCACCCGAAGGTATTCATTTTAGTCACGTGAATTTCTAAGAATAATGAACCTCAGAAGTTGAAGCGCCGCCATAGCTGCCGATGCAACATATGTCATAGCTGCTGCATTTAGGACTTTTTTTGGCCCCGCTCACTTCCTCCATAGAGAGAAAACCATTCTCCTCTATTTGAACCATTGCTCTTGAACTTGCGTTAAATTCAACTGGCAAAGTCACCAAATGAAAATACGACAACCGCTGAAAACAGCAGAATACCAACATTCATTAGACCCGCACTTCTTAAAATCAGTCCAAGAAATAAAAGCGGAAAGGCCGCTTTACTGCTTATGTTGACCACTGGAAAAAATGCGCTTCTAAAGCTAAGAGGCACATATCCCATATGATGCTGCAAAGCATGTCCACATTCATGGGAAGCCACTGCAATTGATGCAATGCTGTTGCCCTTGAAAATTCCAGGTGACAACCTTACCACCCTTGATCTTGGATCGTAGTGGTCAGATAAAGTACCATGAGTCATTTCGACCTTTACATCGCTGAGTCCATTCCTTCTAAGAATATGCATTGCAGCTTCTGCACCTGTCAGACCGCGCATATTTCTTATTTGTGAATACTTTTGATACGCTGATTGAACTCTGCTTTGAGCAACCATTGTCAAAATCAGTGCTGGAATGATTAGAATCATTGTTGGAATCCCAAACATATACGGCATCATGACTTTTCCTCCTTTTTCATCCTAATGGATACATGATCACTCAGGCATTAACCTAAAACTACCCCGCATGGAACGTCATGTCCCAATATATATTGAGAAATATGCATTCTCTTGCTGTTCGGAAATTGCAGGATTTGCACATTCACAATACCATCTTTTGCCTGGACATATAGACCCGTCTTGTCGACTTTTAGGATCTCGCCAACCTGTCCAGAAACTTTTTCTTCATCAATCACAGCTGTGAAGATTTTCATTGTCTTCCCTTCAAACTTTGTGTATGATGACGGCCATGGATTAAGGCCTCTGATTTTATTTATAATACTTTGCGCACTTGTATTCCAGTCAATAAGTCCCATTGATCTGTCAAGCAGTGGCGCATATGTGCTCTTAGAATCATCTTGTGGCGTACGTGGTGCCTTGTTTTCATCTATAAGACTCAAAGTTGTCTCTAGAAGACGTCCACCTCATTCATCAAATATCATGCAACTGACCACAGTCCATATCGTCTGTGATTCAACTTCAACTTTTCTATCATGTCCCCTGTGTCAAGCCCCACATCCATATACATGGTTGTAACACCTGTTCGCTTTTCACCTTGGACAATGGCCCAATTAATTGGTGATGCGCCTCTGTATTTTGGAAGCAATGAAGCATGGACATTCACGCAACCCTTAGGGGGAATATCAAGTATTTCTTTTGATAAGATTTGACCATAAGCACAACGACAATAAGGTCTGGGGCCAACTCTCTTAATATTTCAACATTTTCCTGAGTTTTTAATTTTTCAGGCTGGTAAACTGCTATGTCATGTTCCAGCGCCTTGACTTTAACCGGCGGTGGGGACAACTTTTTGCCCCGGCCTTTGGGTCTATCTGGTTGGGTGAATACCCCACAACCTCATGGTTCTTTAGGCAGGCTTCAAGGCTAGGCACTGCGTAATCCGGTGTTCCCATAAATACGATTTTCAATTTATTCAGCCTCCACATACTCAATGACTTTGTCAGTAAACAGAACGCCGTTTAAGTGATCAATTTCATGGCATAATGCTCTGGCAAGAAGGCCAGTGCCCTCTATTGTGTATGCTTGTCCCTTTTCATTAAGCGCCTTTACAACAACGCGGGCTGGTCTTTTTACAACGCAGCCTTACCCGGTAGACTCAAGCAGCCTTCACTTCTTCTTGTTCCCCTTCTTGATCTATTATTTCAGGGTTTACAAGAACTTTTACGCCACTTTCATCATAAATATCTATAACGACAACCCTCTTAAGGATACCAACTTGGGGCGCCGCAAGGCCAACACCGTCAGCATCATACATTGTCTCAATCATATCTTCAATCAGACCTTGTATTTTAGGATCAACCGTATCGATTTCTCTAGATTTTTTCTCAGCACCGGATCATCGTCCGTGCGTATTGTGCGTATTGCCATTATAATGTCCTCCCAACTACAATATGTTCACTGCATCAATATCAACGCTGACAGCTGTTTCACCAACCACGAGCTTCTGCTTTTGATCCAGACACACACTTCGAAGTATTTCAGCGACAGCGTCTCCATCAGAGTAATCTGACTTTATGAGTATTTGCCATCTGTACTTCCCTTTTATTTTACTATATATTGCTGGGTTCGGGCCCAGTAATTGCACTTTTTTTAATTTATTTTTAATAAATTCAGCTTGCAAGGGTTCATATAACCGCTGGGCGGTTTTGGTCACATTATTTTCATTTATACCACTGATCAATATATTTGAAAGTCTCTGATAAGGTGGATAATTATAAACCTTTCTAAGTTCTGCTTCTGACTCTATAAAGCCTGCGTGATCGTGTTCACATGCTGCTTGTACAGCATAGTGCTCCGGAGTATAAGTTTGAATAACGACCTCGCCTGGATGGTTCCCACGACCTGCACGACCTGCCACTTGGGTTAAAATCTGAAAGGCTCTTTCACCAGACTGGAAGTCAGGTAAATTGAGCAGAACATCAGCTGACAAAACTCCAACCAAGGTGACATTCTCAAAATCCAGCCCTTTTGTAACCATTTGTGTCCCTATTAAAATATCTGTTTCCCTCTTGTCAAAACGATCAAGTATAGTCTCCATACTGCCCTTGCGACTGACAGACTGTCTATCAAGACGGTCTACCCGAGCACTGGGAAAGGCTTGTCTTGTCAATTCTTCAACCTTTTCTGTCCCCGTCCCAAAGAATTTAAAATACCCACTATCACAAGATGGACATTTCTTAGGCACATGGATGGAGTAACCGCAGTAATGACAACTGGCCCGTCCTTGATTTTTATGGAAGGTTAGGGATATTTCGCAGTTAGGGCACTTCAAACTGAAACCGCAAGACCTGCAAGAAACAAATGTGGAATGTCCCTTCCTGTTTAGGAATAGAATAACCTGCTCCTTCTTATCCAAGCGATCACCAATGGCCTCGAAAAGTCTTTCGCTAAATATGGTTTTGTTGCCCATGGCCAGTTCATGTCGCATATCAACAATTTCAACATCAGGCATTATTTGATCATTAAATCTTGCCTTTAATTCCACACGCTTATAGTCTTTGGCCTCTACATGATGCACAGTTTCCAAACTTGGTGTCGCCGAGCCCAAAACAATAGGCGCCCTGTGGAGTTGCCCGAGCTTTCTTGCCACTTCCACCGCCCTATATTTTGGATTCTGATCAGACTTATAAGCATTGTCATGTTCTTCATCGAGTATAATAAGGCCCAAATCAAGACAGGGGGCAAAAAGCGCTGACCGGGCACCGATAATTATATTCAACTCACCGCGCTTTACAGCCTTCCACTGGTCAAACCGCTCTCCTAATGATAATTTACTATGAAAAACAGCCACCTGACCACTAAAACGATTGACAAATTTGCTCACAATTTGTGGGGTTAATGATATTTCAGGAACCAGAACCAGACACTGTTTGTTAAGATCCAAGACATCTTCAGCTAATTTCATATAGACTTCTGTCTTGCCACTCCCAGTCACACCATGGAGCAAATATGTCTGTGAATTTTCAAGCTTCACATCCTGTCTTATAACTTCATAGGCTTGGTTCTGAGCTTCATTTAAAGTCACTGCAGTGTTTTCATCGCGCATGTAGTGCTTTGGCGCCCTGAAAATCGTCACATCATCTGAGGCCACAAACTCCATCTGCTCAAGTTTTCGAATAACACTTGCCGAAACACGACACGCCTTGGTCACCTCTGCCTGTAAGACTGATCGATTCCTGCGTGACAAATAATTGATAACTCTTATTTGAGCCGAATTATTAGCCGGAATAGCTGCCAGGGCCTTTTCGCGGTCTACTTTCAATTGAATGTGTTTTTTTATTTGATCACTTACCTGTGTCTCAAAGGTTTCTCTTTTTTCAAGCACACCATTTTTTATATAAGATCTTAATTTATAATCAGATATTTCGTCAAAATCTTCCCGTTGTAGAGCCTCTCCAGAATCAAACACCCGGAGCAATTCATCCTCCAAAATCTGATTACGACCTTGGTCTGTTATGACGTATGTCGTTTGTCTTTTAAGACTGGTGCCTGCCGGCATAATAGCTTGAAGGGCTTCAGAATACGTGCACAAATATCTATTTCTTAACCAAGAAACCAGTTCAAGCTGTTTTTTATCTATATGAATATCTTCATCTAAGAAATGAGTGATACTTTTTATCCTCTTAAAGGTCGTCGTATCAGAAAAGCTAAAAATTATGCCCTCCATCATACGGTTTCCCATACCAAATGGGACCATAACCTTCATGCCTATTTGGGCTATAAGTGCCTTATCCTCTGGCACCCTATAGGTATAGGTTTGATCCACTTCTCTCGATGCATTTGTTAGCGCCACTTGGGCGAACTGCTTCGACATATGACCACTCCTAGTCATGTATTATCACTGAAAATCACAAAAGCTTACGTATTTATTATATCACGTAAGCCTTGCTCTTAAGAATTTTCACGCACTCTGCAGGCGACATTCCAATTTCACTTATTATGCCTTATCCATAAGTCTTGCTACGGTGTTCATGATTTCAAATGCCGCTTCATCCTTCGTCATCATGTCAAAGCTGTGTTTCTTACCGCTTTTTTCAATGATTTGAATAACATTTGTATCACCTTCAAAACCAGCACCTGCTTGACTCACATCGTTTGCAACGATCATATCAAGATTCTTCTTCTCAATTTTTTTATGGCATTGGCTTCAACATCATTTGTTTCCGCTGCAAAGCCAACTAAAAATTGACCATCACGTTTTACAGAGCCAACGCCAAGTAATACATCTGGTGTACGCACCAGAGGAATACTCATATCATCGTCTGACTTTTTCAGCTTTTTGTCAGCCATATGTTCTGGCTTATAATCAGCAATCGCTGCAGCGCCAATTACTATGTCTGCATCAAGATGCTTTTGAACAGCTTCGTTCATAGCTTCGGCTGAATCGACAGATACCCGATTCACACCTGCAGGCACCGACAGATTTGTTGGTCCTGAAACAAGTGTTACATCAGCGCCCATATGGGCCGCATGTCTTGCTAGAGCATACCCCATTTTTCCTGAAGATCTATTGGTAAGATACCTAACAGGATCAATACGCTCGACTGTTGGACCAGCTGTCACAAGAACTTTTTTCCCTTTCAGGACATCGCTTCTTAAAAGAACATGTTCCACGTATTCGACAATATCTTCTGGTGAAGCCAACTTCCCAACACCAATATCACCACAGGCCAGACGACCCGATGCAGGTTCAATAAACTCAACCCCCAGCTCTTTTAGAGCCTGGATATTTCGCTGAACCACTGGGTTTAAATACATGTTCGTATTCATTGCAGGGGCAACCACAACTGGCGCAGTCGTTGCCATGACAGTTGTGGACAGCATGTCATCTGCTATACCACCTATCATTTTTCCGATTATATTGGCCGTGGCTGGCGCAATTAGAAACACATCCGCCTTTTGGGCCAAAGAAATATGTTCCGTGTCCCATGTCTTTGGTTCATCAAACATGTCTGTGACAACTGGATTATTTGCTATGGCTTGGAAAGTGACCGGGGATACAAACTGCTGGGCATTTTTAGTCATAACTACATTGACTTCTATGCCTTTTTTACGCAAACGGCTGACAACATCTACAGCCTTGTATACAGCTATACCGCCTGTAACGCCAAGTACGACAGATTTCCCTTTTAACATGGGATCACCTACTCTGATTTAGGGATTTCTACATGAACAACGTCTTCGAGTTCTGTTGCATCAACTGCTTCAACTGCTTCTACCTTTGATTCGTAAATTTCTTGTGTTGCGATGGAAACCGGCTTCATAGAACTCGCCGTCGTTAGCGGTTCTGATCCGTCGATGATTTGTCTTGCTCTTTTTGAAGCCGCAATGACTAGTGAATATCTGCTACCTGTCATTTCTAGCAGCTCTGTGATTGATGGTTTAAGCATATTACTCTCGCTCTCCTTTAAATTCATTTATAAGTTCTTCAATGTTTTCAACAACACGATGAGACTCTGCTTCTATTATTGAAACAAGGGTGTCCGTAGCCTTATCGACTTTATCATTGATGATATAATAATCATACTTTTCGATATAGTCAATCTCAGAAAATGCACTCGAAAATCTTTTTTCAAGCGTTTCTGCAGTTTCTGAACCCCTGCCGATAATTCTATTTTTAAGTTCTTTCATAGAAGGTGGCAGGACAAACACAAATACCCCTTCAGGGTATTTTTCTCTAACTTGCATAGCGCCTTGAATATCTATTTCAAGTAGAACGTTTCGACCTTCAAGCAGTTCATCCATTACAAATTTCTTTGGTGTTCCATAGAAGTTATCATAGACCTGGGCGTGCTCTAAGAACTCGCCTTCTTCGATCATTTCCTTAAACTTGTCCTTCTTAAGGAAGAAGTAGTTTACACCTTCGACCTCACCATCACGTGGACTGCGTGTCGTTGCAGATATAGATACGGTTATATCATCGCCTCTGCGGCTTAACAGTTCTTTGCATATTGTGCCTTTTCCAGCACCAGATGGTCCAGATACGACCAATAATAGCCCTCTACGCTTCATAGATAACCCCTTCAGATACTTTATTGTTCAAGAATAACTTGAGATCACATTTGAACATTTGCCTAATAAAACCCTGAAGACATTGAATTCACATGGCTTCAGCTAGTAATTTCAAGTGCGATTCCATCACCAAGTTAAACTTTGCAATCTCTATTAAACCATGAAATCGCCTTCCATTCAACAGCATTTTAACGGTTTATTCGATATTTTGTATCTGTTCCCTGATCTTTTCCACTTCGCTCTTCATTTCAATTACATAATTGGAAATATCAATATCAGGAGATTTTGAGCCAATTGTGTTCACTTTCTCTGTTGAGTTCCTGAACAAGGAAGTCTAGCTTTCTACCAACACTGCCGCCTTTTTCCAAAAGTGATTCAATTGATCAAAATGGCTATAAAGGCGGGTAACCTCTTCAGCGATGCTCGTCTTGTCTGCGTAAACTGCAACTTCATGGATGATTCTGTCTTCGTCCACTTCCACTTCACCATCTAGAAGTTCATGAATTCGTTCTGTCATCTTGCTTTTGTGATTTTGAACAATATCCGGAACAAGCGCTTCTATTGAAGCCAGCATGGTCTTTATGCTTCCACACGATTGATAACATCAATCTTTAGCTTTCCACCTTCAACGTCTCTCATATGTTCAACTGAGACAAGCGCTCTTTTTAAAGACTCCTCCATAACAAGCCAAACCGCTTCTTGATCAGTTTCCTCATAAGTGATTTCAAGGGCATCTGGGAATTTTGATAACAGTCCCAGTGAAATGGTCTCTTTGACATCATACTTGTCTTTAATGCTAGAAAGCGCCCTGTGGTACTGGTCTAGTACAGCAAAGTTGGGTTCAATATTATAGTCATTTTTTATAATTTCTTCGTAGTTGATGTATACTTCAACACGCCCTCGATTTATTTTTTCCTTAATCAGGGATTTCATTCTTTCTTCAAGTGCAATGAGTTTTTTAGGCATTTTGATGATGATATCACAGTATCTATGGTTGACTGTCTTCATCTCAGCGGTTATCTTATAATTTTCATTTTCAAATTCACCACGGCCATAGCCGGTCATACTTAAAATCATGGGAGTCCCTCCATTTGTTTTGACAAGTATCCAAAAAGGCCTTGTCTTCTTATATGTCTTTTGCCTTGTGCCCACTGTACGCTTTAAGGCTCATAATAATAGAAACCTTCTGCAACAAGGACTGCATTTCCTTCCATAATAATTTCATCATTATCATTCTTAGAAATTTGCAGAATACCCCCGGGCACATGAACAGTTACCTTGTCTGTGACCCGTTTCAGTTTGTTGGCCGCATAAAAAGATGCACAGGCACCAGTTCCGCAAGCCAGCGTGGCTCCTGCCCCTCTTTCCCAGGTTGCAACCCGCAGGGTCTCACTATCAATCACATGAACGAAATTTACATTTGTCTTTTCTGGATAAATCTTATGCTTTTCAATCTTAGGTCCTAAATGACAAACGGTCTTTGGTTAAAGTCATCATCAAATACCATGGTATGGGGAACCCCTACCCGCATGCTTGTAAGCTTGAGTTTTTGACCATCCAAATCGACTTCCTGGTTTTCAAAAGTATCTTTATCGCATATAACAGGCACTTCACTAGCTATTACATGAGCCTTTCCCATATTGACTTTCACATCAATTAAGACATCATCTTTAAGCTTTAGTTCAATCTTTTGCGTTCCTGCCAAGGTCTCAACATCAAAGCACTTTCCCGAAACAAGGCCTTCCTCATAGACAAAGCGACTAAAACACCTCACGCCATTTCCACACATTTCAGCCACACTGCCATCTGCATTGTAAAAATCATTCTGACATCATCTGATTCTGATGGTGCAGCTATCATCAGCCCATCAGCCCCGACCCCAAAATGACGATCACAAATGCTTTTTGCGAATGCACTTAAATCATTTGGAAGATCCTCTGAAAATGCCATGATGACAAAATCATTGCCTGCCCCATGCATCTTCTTGAACTTGATCTTCATACCTTCACCTCAATTCATCTGTTTATCCTGTCTGTAAGACTTCTCATAGCTTTTATATCAGGATTTAACACTTCCTATATTTTTAACACATATAGCCACACATTTCAGCTTTACAACCGAATTTGCATAAGTTTTGACGACTTTCATTTTACTGCAAACAGTGGTATACTTGAGGGCAGGTTTTAAATAGCCAAAGGAGGTAACACATGGCTTACGATGGAATACTCATGGCAAGTCTTGCAGACGAACTCAACGATCGTCTCTCAGGCAGCCGTATAGATAAAATTCACCAGCCAGAGCCCGATGCTCTGGTTATTCATATTAAGGCGCCAGGAGAAAAACTCAAACTCTATATTTCAGCCAATTCTAATCTTCCCCATATGACCCTAATAGAAAGGAAGATGGACAACCCGCTAAAGGCCCCTATGTTTTGTATGCTGCTCAGAAAACACATGGCTGGCGGAAGGGTGCTAAGTGTTCGTCAGCATGCACTCGAGAGAGTGATTTGCATAGATGTGGAGTCTAGAAACGAACTGGGCGACCTGGCCGTGAAACGTCTCATTATAGAAATTATGGGCAAACACTCTAATATCATTCTCATTGATGCTGAAGATGACACCATCTTAGATAGTATTAAGAGAATTCCTTTTAGCGTTTCCCGCTTAAGACAAATTTTACCGGGCCTCAAGTATGAGCTTCTTGTAACAGATAAAGAAAATCTGCGTCTTTCAGAAAAGGTTGATTTTTAAACCGCATCCACAACACCACGAAGGCAACCAAGATTTTTAAATGGATCTATATGACCTATCAGGGCTTCAGTCCTGCAATTTCTAGATCTATTTGTTTTGAAGCAAATATACCTGAAAATGCCGACGTCAAAGAGTTGACTCAATCCCAGCTGGATACACTTTGGGCTGGTCTAGATAAAATTAAGACGGCTATCAGGGAAAAAAATTACTCCCCTGTAAATTGTTAAGGAAAATGAAAACTGGAAAATACATGGACTTGTCGGCCTTTCGACTTAACCACTACTTGGCACCAGAATTTGAAACGGTGGAAAAAAATAGAATCACAGATGTTATTGAAGAGTATTATGAGAAAAAGATCAGGTTAACCGTATGCTTCATAAAACGCAAACCTGCGCAAGTTTCTTTCTCAAAGAATTGACAGGCTTCTAAATAAATTACAGAAGTTAAAGGAAGAACAACTTTATGCTGAAAACGCTGAGGAATCAAAGATCTATGGAGAACTCATACTTGCCAACCTCTACCAGATAGAAAAGGGCATGCACGAGGTCAAAGTTGTCAATTATTATGACCCTGATTCTAAGGAAATCATAATAAAACTCGATTCAAGGCGAACACCTTCAGAAAATTCTCAGAAGTATTTTAAAAAATACAACAAACTCAAGACGGCTCAAGATAAATTGGCTATCCAAATTGAGGAAGCCGAGGCGGATCTGGCTTATCTGGAACAAGTTCAGTCAGCTGTTGAATTGTCTTCTGATCCAGCCAACATTGAAGAAATACGACAGGAACTGATTGAGTCAGGCATACTAAAGAAAAAACACCAAAGCAAGACAAAAAAGAGATCTAAGTTTGAGCCCCTAACCTATATGTCCAGTGAGGGCTTTGAAATACTGGTTGGTAAAAACAACCTTCAAAACGATTATCTTACCCTGAAGCTGGCATCAAATAAAGACATGTGGCTCCATACCAAAATCATCCCCGGCTCCCATGTTATTATACGAACCAAGGGTGAAGATGTGCCAGAGCAGACCATTTACGAAGCGGCCTGCATAGCAGCATGGCACTCAAAGGGACGCCTGTCAGGTCAAGTCCCAGTAGACTATACGCCTGTTAAACACGTCAGCAAGCCGAGTGGTGCCAAACCAGGCATGGTCATTTATACGACAAATCAGACCCTATACGTCACACCTGACCAAGAGAAAGTTGAATCTCTTAGAAAGGCGTAATGCCGTCAAAGACTTATATTACAAAGTCTTTTATTTAATAAGGGTCAAATACAACAAACTAAAAAACCGCCTAGGTCATGTCATTAGCATACATGATATAGGCGGTTTTTATCATTGTTCAAGTTAAAATCATTCCGTTTTGGTCTTGCCTGATAAATACAAACCTCATTGGCATTGTCCGTTTCATTTAGGTGTACCTTAATGATTTCCGAGCTTGAAGACGGAACATTTTTGCCCACATAGTCCGGACGAATCGGAAATTCTCTGTGTCCCCTGTCTATTAATACTGCCAGTTGAATAGACTTAGGCGACCAATGTCTATAAGGGCGTCCATAGCCGCACGCACTGTTCTACCAGTAAAAATAACATCATCCACTAGAACGACGATTTTCCCCGTTATATCTACACTGATATCAGATCCCTTAAAGACCGCTTGCTTGTCAATTTCCGTCAAATCATCTCGATATAGGGTTATGTCAAGAGACCCCACTGGAACAGTGTCCCCTTCTATCATTTCAATCTTTTCAGCTATCGTTTTTGCAAGGGGGACTCCGCGTGACCGAATGCCCACTAAAATAACATCATGAACCCCTTTGTTTTTTTCAATAATTTCATGTGCAAGGCGGGTCAGCGATCTGTTCATTGCTTTTTCGTCAAGTATTCTTGCTTTAAACTCCATGAAATATTATCCCCTTTCCACTGATTCAATTTTCCCTAGTATGGTTTTAAAGTATTCTGGAAGGTCCGAGTCAAATTCCATGTACTCCCCTGTTCGTGGATGCTCAAACCCCAGCATTTTTGCATGAAGAAGCTGTCCTTCGTGCTTTATTTTTCCTTGCTTTTTCCCGTAAACCGGATCACCTAAGAGCGGGTGACCAATATGGGTCATATGGACACGAATTTGATGTGTCCGCCCCGTTTCCAGCCTCAGCTCCACAACCGTGTAGTTTTTAAAGCGCTGAACCACCTTATAATGGGTTACGGCTTCTTTGCCTCCTGCAACCACAGCCATTTTAAGCCGGTCTTTAGGATTTCTTGCTATAGGTGCATTGATCGTGCCTTCATCTTTAGAAACTTTTCCATGAACCACAGCCAAATAAACCCGCTTTGTGGTTTTGGCTTTGAGCTGGCTTGCCAGACTATTATGGGCCTGGTTGTCTTTGGCTATCATAAGTATGCCTGATGTGTCCTTGTCTATCCTGTGGACGATACCTGGCCTTATAACCCCATTAATAGACGATAAATGGTCTACATGGTACATCAGCGCATTAACAAGGGTTCCTGAGTAGTTTCCTGGTGCAGGATGAACGACCATCCCCTGTGGTTTATTGACAATCATTAGACATTCATCTTCATATACAATTTCAACGGGTATATCTTCTGCTTCCACCTTGAGAACCTCTGGTTCAGGCACTTGAATGGAAACTTCCATGTCTTCTTCTAGCTTGATGTTCTTCTTTGTGATAGGCTGGCCATTAATACTAACACGACCATCCTTAATCAGCTTTTGTATGTATGATCTTGACACATTGTCGATGGCTTTACCCAAATATGTATCAATTCTTTCTCCTGCTTCTTCTGGTTCTATAATAAATGAAAATATATTCACATTAAACTCCCTAAAGTATGAACGCCATGCAAAACTGTCTTTTAATTGTCACTTGCCAGCAGTCCATTCAAATTCTATCCTTGATATAAAATCTAAAAGACTGCCAAGGGCAGTCTTTTATTACAAACTTGTATTCTATATAAGCTATTATAGCTGTATTTCAAGCGTGTATCAAGTGCTAAAGAGCTTCATATTCCGGTCTGAGCATGGAATAGATTTTCACAGACTCATATTTGTCACCAAGGCGGGCTGCATCTCTAAGTATACCTTCATATACAAAGCCTGCAGACTCATAAGCCTTTTGTGCGATTTTATTGTGAACGCGTACATCCAGCCATACCCGGTGGGCATTCATCTCTTCAAAGGCCATCTTAATAGCCAAGTTCAAGGCTTCACTTCCATAGCCCTGCTCTTTTACAGACACGGCTATACGCCTAATTTCAACTGCATGATCAATGTTCTTTAGCCCAGCTAAAATCATGTAGCCCACAGGTGATTTGGATGCGTTTTCTTCGATAATCAAATGGATAATGTCTGGGTGCTTCATCATTGCTAGGTGTTCTTCTGGAGAATTTTGTCCAATGAACTTTGTATGCATAGCATCTTGTTCTGTTTGCATTATGTAATTTAAGTCACCGTTCTCAGTTTTTCTTACCTTAATTTTTTCACCAATCATTAAATATGAATGCATTGTCATTCCCCCTTTTCACTTATTATACCCTATGGTGTATACTGTTAATAATGAATTTTTTTGATAATATTCAAAATGATTCGGCTGAGTTCATAGTGCCTTTTGTGGTATCAATATAATAAGAGCATCTAGGAGGTTTAAAAGATTATGAAATCTCAATCCGTTTTTGTCACACTTATCTGGCTGATCATCCTAACACTTACACTTCAAGGGGCTGGTTTTGCCGACAACATACCAGATGAGCTTGGCCAAGTTGAGGCTGAGCTTGATGTAAACACCCCCATGTTTTGGATATGGAACGAGGATTTAGAACTTCTTCAGGCTCCGCGGACCCTGACACAGAAATGATATACCTGGCATCATTGACCAAAGCTTATACCTTAAATGCCTTTATGAAAAACTTCAAATCAGAAATAACCATTTCTGTGGACACGCCATACAACTATTCAAAGGTCAAAATCGGTGACACCATCTCCTATGTGGATGCCATTACAGCCCTCCTTGTTAGGTCCTGTAACACGGTTGCCGAAAACATGCTGGACGGACCTCCAAAAGAAGGCTTTGTATCAAGTTCTGGTCTGCCTGTGGAGATAGATGGTGTGCGCTACGAGAACATGGACACACCAACAAATGTTTTGAATGCTTTTGTGGAAAACGAAAACCTCATTGAAATTTACGAGCGCATCTACGACGGCCGATTTGGACATACGACTTATCGCAAGTGGACCGTTTATGAGGACTTAAACTTTTGCTTTATAAAGACGGGGTTTACAAACCAGGCTGGTCGCTGTGTTTTCATTAAAACCAACCATCATTATTTCTTATTCGTCGGTTGGAAAAAGCACTCTGACCTTGTTAGAGATTCCATTTCTATGGTACGCATGTATGAAAAAGACCATGACCCTTGTGATTTAAAATCACTGGGCAAGGCTTATATAAAAGAAGCTCCATCTCAGGAGTGACCTTTAAAACACATAAAAAAAGCAACCCCTAACACGTCAAAACGTGTTTGGGGTTGCTTTTATCTTTAAGGATAAATCTCATTGTACCACTTATTTATAAGGCACTTTCCAAATTCTTTGGACACAGGAATCTGAGTTCAATTAAGCCTTTTCAATGTAAATCTTCACATCATGACCATTTAGAGTAAACTCTTCAGCTAAGTCATGTGCTTTTCGTCAAGTTCAACTGTAAGTGTCTCACTTTTGATGAAGTCCTCATGTGCCTTAAGACCAGCTGCAAACTCTTCATCTGACATGTAGCAAATCTTGATATTGTCTGTCACTTCGAAATCATTCGCCTTACGCTGCTGCTGAACTCTCGAAACAAATTCTCTTGCATACCCTTCATTGATTAGGGCTTCATTTAGAGTTGTGTCTAGGATGATGAAGACATTGTTTTCAACACCAACAGTGAAACCCTCTTTTGAATCAATAGCAACAAGAATATGCTCTGATGTCGCTTCAAAAGTATCGCCATTGCCAAGGTCTATCACGACAGTCTCACCTGCGTCTAGCTTTGGCGCCACAACACTTGCGTCAAGTCCTTTAAGGGCTTTTCCGAAAAGTCCCATGTTCTTGCCAAGCAGAGGACCTAGAACACGGAAGTTTGGCTTGAGTGTGAAATTCATGTATTCATTCAGACTCTTAGCAAACTCAACTTCCTTCACATTAAGTTCCTCTTGTACAAGAGGAACAAGATCACTAATAAGCGCCTCGTAATTGCCATCTACAAGAACCTTTTGAATTGGCTGTCGCACTTTAATCTTAACGGATTCGCGTGCACCACGACCCAGGCGAACCAGTTCACGAACCAAGTCCATTTTTCTTCAACACGAAGATCAATCTGATCTGCATCTGCCACAGGGAAGTCAGAAAGATGTACCGACTGATCCGCTGTCAGGTTGCGGTAAATCTCTTCTGATGTGTATGGTGCAATGGCGCAGCGAGTTGAGCCACTGTTTTAAGAACTTCCCATGTCGTTCTGTATACAGATTTTTATCATCAGTAAGCTCAGTGCTCCAGAAACGTCTTCTTGAACGACGAATATACCAGTTTGAAAGATCCTCATTTACGAATTCTTGAATCTTACGAACCGCTTTGGTTGTATCAAATGCGTCCAGGTCTTCTGTAACATTTTTAACAAGTGAGTTAAGCTTAGAAAGAATCCAACGATCCAGTTCTGGTCTATCAGATGGAGCAATATTGAAATCTGACGCATCAACACCATCTGTGTTGGCATAAAGCGTAAAGAAGTTGTATACGTTCTTAAATGTGCTAAAGAACTTTGAGTTTACTTCCTTAACACCTTCTTCATCAAACTTAGTAGGCACCCATGCTGGTGACACATAGTACATGTACCAACGCACAACGTCTGCACCATACTTGTCGAAGAGTTCAAGGGCATCTACCGTGTTGCCTCTTGACTTAGACATTTTCTTGCCTTCTTTATCCAGGATAAGGTCGTTTACAAGAACATTCTTATAAGGTGCCTTACCTGTTACAAATGTCGAAATAGCAAGAAGTGAGTAGAACCAACCACGTGTCTGGTCAATCCCTTCACAGATAAAGTCCGCTGGGAACACAGTGTCAAAGATATCTTCATTTTCAAATGGCCAGTGCTGTTGCGCAAACGGCATTGCCCCACTGTCAAACCAGCAGTCGATAACATCTGGTACACGTGTCATATTACCACCACAATTACATGTTAGGTGAACATCATCAACATATGGGCGGTGAAGTTCAATCGACTCATCAATATCTTCTTTGGCTCTATCAACCAGTTCTTTTCTCGAACCGACAGATGTCAATTCTCCACAATCGTCACAACGCCAGATGTTAAGAGGCGTGCCCCAATATCTCGAACGAGAGATGGCCCAGTCATTGAGGTTTTCCAGCCAGTTGCCGAAACGCTTTTCCCCTACATGGGCTGGATGCCAGTTAACGCCATTGTTGTTTTCGATCAACTGGTCCTTTAGACGCGTCATTTCGATGTACCAGCTTGGCTTAGCATAGTATAAAAGTGGCGTCTTGCATCTCCAGCAGTGCGGATAATTGTGCTGAATTGTTTCTTTCTTATAAAGTTTGCCTTGTTCTTTTAACCAGATAACAATCTCTGGGTCAGCGTCCATAACAAACTTGCCTGCCCAAGGTGTTTCTGTATACTTGCCGTCTTCATCAACTGGTTGAAGCACAGGCAGACCATATTTGACACCAACGTTGTAGTCATCTTCACCAAATGCAGGGGCTGTATGAACGATACCAGTACCGTCTTCCGTTGTTACATAATCCCCTAAAGTGACAAAGAAGGCCTTCTTATCTGTTTCCACAAATGGCATAAGCTGTTCGTACTCAATGCCTTCAAGACTCTCCCCCTTGAATTCTTCAAGGATTTCGATGTCTTCACCCATAACTTTTGGAGCCAATGTTTTCTCAACGATAAAGATCTCGTCATTTTGCTTAACCTTTACGTAAGTTTCCTTTGGATTCACTGTGATACAAACATTTGAAGCCAGTGTCCAAGGTGTTGTTGTCCATACAAGGAAATACTCGTCTGCATCCTTACGCTTCATCTTTACTGTAACTGTTGTTGTCTTCTTTTCCTGGTAGCCCTGAGCAACTTCGTGAGATGCCAGACCAGTGCCACAGCGCGAACAGTACGGTAGAATTTTATGACCTTCATAGATCATGTTTTCATCAAAGAACTTTTTAAGAATATGCCATTCTGTTTCAATGAAATTGTTGTCCAGTGTGATATATGGATTGTCTAGATCAATGAGGTAAGCCATGCGCTCTGTTTGTTCTCTCCAAGCGGCTTCATATTCAAATACAGAATCACGACACTGCTGGTTGAACTTTTCTAGACCATAATTTTCAATTTCGTGCTTGTCTTTAAGATTCAGGCGTTTTTCCACTTCAATCTCAACTGGAAGGCCATGCGTGTCCCAACCAGCCTTACGTTTTACTTGATAGCCCTTCATTGTCTTGTAACGACAAATGGAATCTTTTAGAGCTCTTGCAATAACGTGATGAATCCCTGGACGACCATTTGCTGTTGGCGGTCCATCATAAAAAACGAAAGATTCCTTGCCTTCTCTTGTTTCAACGCTTGCTTTAAGTAAGTCGATTTCATCCCAAAGCGCTCGTACATCAGCTTCTGCTTCATACACTGGCTTTTTGGATAATTCATTGTACTTTGCCAATTCAAACACCCTTTCCTTAAATGCCTGTCGCATTCATGACCTTTACCCGTATGCTCAATTAAAATCTCATCATCGTGATGAAAATTGATCAACGAGCTGTTCGATCCTACAAATTTTTTGTAAAAATAATAATCCCGTCCAAACGATTCAATCGCTCAGGACGGGATATAGTTATCACGTGGTACCACCCGAGTTTACTGCAAAAAGCAGTCACTCCATTGATGTTATCGGTTTCAAACCGTTTAAAACTAATCTCACATAGGCATTAAAAACGCCCTACTGTGATTTCGCTTTAAAAGCTCAGGGGTGATTTTCAATATGATATCCCACTGGTTCGCACCTACCACCAGCTCTCTTAAAGGACTTTCATCTTTACTCTTCCCCGTCAAGGCTCTCATTATTAAATATCATTTGCATTATAATGGATTTTTCATTCATCGTCAACCAAGGATTCTTCCACAGCTTCAAGTTGGGCTGATAATAGGGTCTTGAATCTGGTCTTAAAGAGGATGGCATCTTTCTTGGCTTCCTCATATTCTTTTCGAGCGCCAATAATTCTATTGTTGGCATCATCTAGAATTTTTTCTGCCTTATGCTCTGCTGCATCCACAATATGATCCGCTTTCTGATTGGCCGTTCGCACAACATCTTCAGCGGTTCCCTGGGCCACAACGAGGGCATCCCGAAGGGTCTGTTCAATTCGGTTAAACTTATCCAGTTCTCCTTCAACCTGCTTTAATCGACTGCTTAAATTCTCATTTTCTGTGAGCACTTCTTCAAGTGCATTTGAAACTTGTTCTAAGAAAGCGTCCACTTCACTGGTGGAATAGCCTCTCATAGATTTATTGAACTCTTTTTTTTGAATATCAATTGGTTTCATCTAACATGCCCCCTATTTAACACGCTTGAGTTTTACCCGTATTCTATCTTTTCGTGTCGTCCCTTCATCTCCAGCGTAAACAATTCGGCCCTTCCCTCGAACGGAAATTAAATCGCCCTCACCCAGTTGTTTAGAAACAGATGTCACAAATCTATAGTTGACTTTAACACGTTCTTGCTTAATTAAATCAGCGGCCTTTCCCCTTGCAATATTAAAGCCTGCCGCCACAATAGCATCCAGTCTCAGAGACTTGACACTTGCACTGAAACTCTCATATTCAACGTCTTTTGGCTTTAAGCCTCAACACCAAGCACATCAGATTTGACTGTATGCCGTCCAATCTTCCTTAGATGAATATTGATATACTGGGCCATTGCATGGCCTGTCACCACTTGAATAACATCGTCATAGACAAGTATGTCTCCAATTTTATCCCGCTTGATACCCAGCCCAAGAACCGAACCAAGAACGGATCTATGCGTGGCTTCTTCTTTCATTTCAACATCCACCACAGACAGGGGAAAATCCTCTTTCGTGAACATCATCCAATCTGGAAAAATGCCTACAATTTGATATTCCGCATCATCATAGCCACCAAATAAGTCATATTGAACATCTGGAATTTGGCTTAATATCCGAAGCGCCACATCTTGATCTTCTGGCGTTATAAAATCAGAAAAAGCAGGCTCGTGCTTCTTCATAACCTGAGAGGCTAAATCGATAATTCGAATAGCCACTTGACGTGAAGAAGCGCTGACCCGCGCCTTTTCCATTATCATATCTTTCTTTAACATAATTTACAGTCTTCCTATGAAGCCACCAATTAACTGCAGGGTTAAAAGCAGGAGAATTGGTGAAAATCAAGTTGACCACCAACACCTAGTCTGTGCTGCAACTCACGAAATGGTGCTAGAAGAGGTTCTGTAACTTGGTAGACAAGTTGTGTAAATTGATTGTTTATGCCTCTACCCACCCAACTCAAAATAATTCTGATCATTACTGCTAAAGTAGATTAGTTGGAAAAAGTAGGCTGTTGCTACCTTAAATGCATTCATGTCTAAACACTCCTTAATGAGTTAAAATCACACTCATATTATTTTGATGACCACGGGAAAATTCCTTTATCGGCCAGCTCGTTTTTAACATCGCCTGAAATGTCGACATTATTCGGTGCCAGAATAAAGATACCCCTAGATACTTTTTGAATATGACCATCAAGAGCATAAAAGTGCGCCACTGCAAAAATCAAAAATTTTCTTTGCGAGTTCAGCATCTATGTCTTCAATATTGATAATAACTGGTTTTTTGTTTTTCAAACTGTCAACAATGGCTCTTGTGTCATCAAATTCAACTGGTTGATGCAAAACAACCTTCATATTCGATCCTAGTGACGTTGACGATGTGGAAGTCGTCGAGTGCAAGCTAACAACCTTTGATGGTGCAGGTGCTTGTGTAAAGGTGCTCGTGACTTGCTTTTCTCTTCTTCTACAACATCTTCTTCAACGTATTCATCTTCATCTTCGTAAGCTCCGAACCCCATAAGAACTTTATTTATCTACAAATTTTTCAGACATGCTGACCTCCATACACGATTTATTTCGAGTGGGTTATCTCACTCGATATCAGTAAGTTCTTACACCGAATATACCGCTTCCGATGCGAACCATATTCGCTCCCTCTTCAATGGCAACCACATAATCCCCAGACATTCCCATTGATAAATACTGCATTTCAATGTTTGTATAATCACCATTATAGATTCTATTCTTCGTTAAATCAAAGATTTCCTTCATTCTCCTGAAAATTGGGCGTACAGTTTCAGGATTTTCTGCAAAAGGCGCTATGAGCATAAGTCCTTTTACCTGTACAGAAGGCAATTGGGATACCTCGTGGATAAGCTCAGGCAGTTCAGATTCATCTATACCGAATTTCTGCTCTTCGCCTGCAATATTCACCTGTAATAAAATATCAATGGTTCGGTCGTGCTGATTGGCCCTCTTAGATATTTCCTTAGCGAGTTTCAAACTATCCACTGAATGGATCATATCCACTTTATCAGCAATATATTTCACTTTATTTGTTTGTAAATGTCCTATTTGATGCCATGAAACAGGTTTAACATCATCAAACTTCCGTCTGATCTCCTGTACACGGTTCTCACCCACAATTTTAACCCCATAGTCTATGGAAGCGTTCATCACTTCACTTTCTACTGTTTGGTCACTGCGACAAGGGTTACATCCTCTTCATTTCTTCCCGTCTTCTCACAGGCTTGCTTGATGTTCTTTTTAATATCATCCAAATTTTCTTTTACATAGCTAAAAGACATATCCTCACCTCTATTTCAGCTTTTCTTACTGCTTATGCTTTCCTTTAACCGGGTCTTTTATACGGTCTTCACCCATTTAAAATGTTTTAGGCTCTATTATCATGACGTTTTGGGTCTTGATTTATATAGGCCTAATTTAGTAGACCGAGTCACCTTCTTTAAAATTGACACCCTGAATCAAAACATCATCATTGATATCAATTGACCGGACACGCTCTGTTTTTCTCCCACAGTCACATCGACAAAACCGTTCTTAACTATGGCAAACTCTTTATCATAACCGATTACTCTCACCGGTTTAAAGACTGTCTTATTATCCACTCCAAGTATAAATACCCCTGCTGCTCGTCTTTTGTAATGATAGCCGAACTCGGTATTTTAAGCCCTGGTAATTCTCTCGAATAATGGTGGTGCTTACAACACGTTTTTTATAGAAATCTGCGACTTGTTCAGTCATTTTTAAGACCAGGGCACCCCGTTCACCTGTTTCAAAGACTTTGGAGACCACGCCGGTCACAGACTCACTTCCGATTTTCACTTTAACGTATTTGCCCTCCTCATAAAGACCGATTTCTTCTTTCTCAATGAGGGCCACAAGCATCCAAACCGAGTTGTCTACAATTTTGTAAACAGGCTTTTGGTTTGTGACATAGTCCGTGGTTAGGGATTTTACATTAACGGGCTGAGAAATCACCGTGTCATAGTCCAGCTTATAAATATTATCTAGGGTTAGAATAGACTCCATACCATCACTTGCAAAGGTCACAATGCCCGCTTTGGGGCTATAAAAAGATATGGATTGCCCTTCTCCAAGAACACCTCCGCCAACAAAGGCTTGCTCAAACCCACTGCCCGTTGCCAAGTCCATATTGGACAGCATTTCAAGTTTATCAAGTTTTAAATCCAGATCTTGCTTTAGATTTTTCACCTGCATGAAATTCTTCTGTTCTCTGGCTTCTAATAGGGCCTTTACAATTTTCTCGATTTCGCCATTCAGGTCATCCTCAGAAATGGTTAGTGTCTGGGCACTGACTAGGTCTTCCGCTTCTCCATCTTCAGATGTGCCCACAGCCACATCGCCGGTTTCTCTATACACTTCTGCGATCTTTAGTCCCTTTTTTATCTTGTCTCCATCAGCGACATTGTAGCGTATATTTGCCTTCTACATTTGTGTTTATAATGAGTTCGTTGCGAAAGATGATCCCGTCATATTCTTTTTCAATATTCAATTGTCCATATACGACTGTCTCCGTCAGCTTCTCATCCATAATAAAGCCAGAGACCATTTTATATGCGAAATACACAATTATCCCTGTGAATATTATAAACCTCAGAAATCGTCCGAAATTAAATTTCATCCGTTCGCCCCAATCAAGTTATTCCACTAGACGCTTGTAATCCTGAAACCGATTACAAGTCTTTCGTACAGAAAAAGGCTACCTACATATAGTATAGTAGCCTTCCTGAGTTCAAAACACTTTAAATCATTTAGAACAACCGTCCGTATTTTAGTGTGACTTTAAGCTTCTTAATCCGTGTGACATGAACGTCGAGGAGCTGATCATCGTCAGTGACGATGCACAGGGCATTTTCAACTTTCTTGGCACCAATCAGGGTCCCTTTGACCTTGTTGTCGTTTTTGAGCTTTACACTAATTTCATCACCGATGTTTAATCTTTTTCACCCAGTTTGAAGACTTTAAAATCTACATCATCTATCAGATCTTGTGTTACAGATTTGCTTTTTATAGATACGCGCTGATTTTTTAAATCCAGCTTTTCTTTAATCACTGCAAACAGATATCCAAATACTGATAGACTTAAACTGAAAAATAAGATCATCTCAATGTATCTGTTCATATTTTCACCACTTTCAAATAAGCCCTATTTATATTATACATCAACAAAGCATTATTTTCCATGAAGCATTCCAAGCTATAGTTACAGTAAGATTACAGATCGCCCCAGGCTTCCTGAGCGGCTTCTTCTGTTTCATGCTTCATACGTCTAAGCATTAAGTTGCTCACTGACTCTCTGGCATTGTAGTCTTCATATATAACTTTATAAAGCTGTTCAGCGATTGGCATTTCAACATTGTACTTTTCACTCAGACCATAGGCTGACTTTATCGTGTAAATGCCTTCAACGACCATACCAACTTTTTCAATGGCATTATCAGTTGTCATGCCTTCACCGATCATAATACCGCAGCGTCTATTCCGGCTGTGCATGGACGTACAAGTTACAATTAAATCGCCAAATGCCCGAAAGACCAGAAAAAGTCTCAAGCTTGGCGCCCATTTTTAGTCCTAAACGGGCAATTTCATGGATGCCTCTGGTCATGAGAGCCGCTTTGGCATTGTCTCCAAACCCTAGGCCATCACTTATACCCGCTCCCAGGGCAATGATATTTTTAAGAGCACCACCCACTTCTACCCCTATAAGATCAGGGTTGGTGTAAATTCTTAAATTATCTGTTGTAAAAGTGTCTTGAATCAGCTCAGCGGCCTGCCTGTCTGTAGACGCTGATACCAAAGTTGTTGGAATTTTTCTTGAAACCTCTTCAGCATGCGAGGGACCTGAAAGAGCCACAAACTTATTTTCTGGCAGGAACTCTTCAACCACTTGTGATATTCGTTTTAAGGTTGTCATTTCAATCCCCTTTGAAACATTGACAATGACCTGTTCCTTGCTAATATGGTCAGAACAGTTTTCAAGGGTTTGTCGAACTGCTTGAGACGGCACGGCTATAAGCACGATTTCAGCCCCGTCTATAGCCATCTTCAGGTCTGAAGTCGGTTGAATATTATCCGGGAGTTCCACTCCTGGCAGGTACTTTTCATTTCTCTTCGTCTTTATAATTTCATCTGTTTGGCTTGTTGCCAAGACCACAAACTCACATTCATTTCTTTTTGAGCTAAAACTAGACCTAGTGCAGTTCCCCAACTGCCTGCTCCTAGTACTGCAACTTTCATAAAGACAACTCCTATCTAAAACTCTGTATGTAATGCGGATTCCTATGTTGACCAGAACTATTATATCATGACCTGGTCTTATATATGTGAATAAATTCTTAACATCGGTTGAATATAACTAAGAAAGGCACCCAGACCAGAGATTTTCTGTGCATCGGGGTGCCTTTTTATTCATGTCTATTTGCTTGGTTTTCCTCATCTTTTTTATGTGTCTCGAAACAGTGTTTATAAAATTTAAAAAGACGGTCTTCCCCGGTGATGATTTTGTGGAAAATTTTGCTTTCATTTTCTCATGGACGATCGACACTTCCTATAAATCAATAGCATCTGCAATGGCTTTAATGGACCAAGATTTCCAGCACTCTTTCCCGCAAGTAAGTACCCGGTCTTTTTTAACTGAATATCTCCTAAGGTATATTTCATAGCCATCTCCCCAATCATAATACTATGTCTAACAAGTATTATGATTGGTATAGCCTGCAAAAAACAAAATCCGAGGTTCAACATATTTGTGTTGAACCTCGGTGACTTTCAATGAAGACTCTATAAATTATTCGTTTATGAAAACTATCTTCTTGGACCTGTCATTTTCTTCTTTTCCCTTACCTGAATGTGCATCGGTGTGCCTTCAAATTTGAAGTTCTTTCGAATCACATTTTCAAGGTAACGTAAATAAGAGAAGTGAGCCAGTTCTTTGTCATTCACAAAAAGAACAAATGTAGGTGGTTTAACCCCACTTGAGTCATGTAGTAAATTTTTAGTCGTTTACCCTTATCAGAAGGCGGCTGATTGAGTATAATCGCCTCATTGATAATATCATTAAGCAGACCAGTTTGCACGCGCATAGACGCTTGATCTGAAATATATGCAGCTCTTTCAAGAATTAGGTTTACACGCTGTTTCGTGATGGCAGATACAAATAGAATCGATGCATATGGCATAAATGCCAATTCTTGACGAATTGTTTCTGTAAAGCGCTTCATCGTCTTGCCATCTTTTTCAACAAGGTCCCACTTGTTTACGAGAATAAGGACACCTCGCCCTGCTTCATGGGCCAGACCAGCAATTTTTTTATCTTGATCTGTAACACCTTCTGAGGCATCTATGACAAGAAGACATACGTCTGATCTTTCAATAGCCGTAAGCGCTCTAAGAATACTGTATTTTTCTATGGCTTCACTTACTTTTTTCTTTCTTCTGATACCTGCGGTATCAATAAGAACATAATCTTGGTCATTGACCTTAAATGGTGTATCTATCGCATCTCTTGTTGTCCCTGCCACTTCACTGACAATGACACGGTTTTCACCTAGTATTGTATTGATAAGAGATGACTTGCCAGCGTTAGGCTTGCCGATAAGAGCAACCTTAATGACGTCTTCATCATAGTCATCCATAATATTGTCAGGGAAGAGGGCAACAACTTCATCAAGAAGATCACCAAAATTCAACATGTTGGTTGATGAAATTGCAATCGGTTCTCCAATGCCTAGATTATAATAGTCATAGTAGTGGTCTGGCATATTAGCCGTGTCCACTTTGTTGACAACCAATAATATTGGCTTTTTAGATCGTCTTAGCATTTGAGCAATTTCCTCATCTGCCGTTGTATACGTATCTTTACCGTCCAGCATAAAGATAATAACATCTGCTGTATCAATAGCCACTTCAGCTTGATCACGCATCTGTGAAAGAATGACATCTTTAGAATCAGGCTCAATACCGCCTGTGTCAATCATAGTGAAATGATTTCCGAGCCACTCAATATCCACGTAAATTCTGTCTCTTGTTACGCCTGGTTTATCTTCTACGATTGAAATTCTTTTTCCTGCGATTTTATTGAAAAACGTTGATTTACCAACATTCGGTTTTCCAACCACCGCTACTACTGGTTTACCCATTTTGTGCCTCCTCGATACCCAGAACATTTGACAGGAAGGCTAAACCACTAACTTCTATCGGTGTCACTGTCACATTCAGGGCTTTCTCTAACTCTTCAATTGTCATGTCGTCTAAGAATACCGGTTCGCCGCTTTTTAGCATACTCTTAGGTATGATTAAGGCGTCTCCAAGGGATTTCCCCTTTAATTGTCCAAGTAAATCTTGACCGGTTATTAGACCTGCCACTGTAATGCTCTCACCAAAAAAGTGATTTGTGATTCTATGAACATCAATGCGACACGACTTGTATTTTTCCATTGTTTTTTCTGAAATATCTTTAATAAACTCAAATGCTGATGTGCCTGTGGCAATGCTCACATGACGACTTTGAATACCATCCACAACATATTCATCCATAGCGTCATATATTTCATGCTCAAGCTTTGTCATAAGACCGACACCGTTTTCTATCTGTACAAAACCTTCATAGGCCTCATAATCAGGCCTACTCTGCTCAGCTAAAACATAAAACTCATCGGAAAGAAAAACAAACCGCGTTCCTCTTTTTTCTAAAAAATAAGATTGCCACTTCTCTACTTGATCTATAACAGCCTGTGCCATCTTTTTATCATATCCAGAAACAGGCGCTAGGCCTTTTCTGAATTTTGTTAGACCAATGGGCACTATGGCCACTGAATTTAGACCACCTGGCAAGTCATGTAAGTCCTTCAAGGTTCGGTCCAGTTCAGGCCCGTCATTAAAACCTGGACAAAGTACTACTTGCCCATTCATTTCTACCCTGTGTTCTCCTAAGAGCTTCAATCGTTCATAGACCTGTCCAGCATTTTTTATTACCGAGCATTTTTCACACGCAATTGAGGATTGGTCGTATGAATGGATACATTAATTGGACTGATATTATAGTCAACCATTCTTTGAAGTTCTTCCTCAGACACATTGGTCAATGTGACAAAATTCCCCTGTAAAAAAGATAAGCGCGAGTCGTCATCTTTGAAGTACAAGGTTTCACGCATGCCTTCTGGCAATTGGTCTATAAAGCAAAATACACACTTATTTCTGCAGTTTCTTGCGTGATCCATAATAGGATGCCTAAATTCAAGACCCAACTCTTCGTCGTAATCTTTCTCGATTTCAAGAACCCATATTTGTCCATCCGGCTTTCGAATCTCCAACTCAAGATACTCATCACTAATCATAAAAAGGTAGTCGATGATATCTTTTACAGGTTTTCCGTTTATCGTTAAAAGAACATCGCCTTTTTCAATTTCCATTTCTTCGGCAATGCTTCCTTGTAAAACTTTCGATATTATATTGTCACCGTGTTTCAAATCTATTAATTCCATTTATCTGTCCTCCGACAATCCTCATACATATTACACGTTCACCGCGACCTAGTCAAGGATATCGTCAATGTGCTGCTTATTTCTTTTCGTTCAATGCAAATATGGCCGCCATACGTCCTTGTTTGGGTTTTTCCACCCTGTAGGAAAACAAAAGGTCATTTTGACACATGGTGCAGTTATCACTAATCTCTATAGATTCATTCCTAAGACCTGATGACTGAAGAATAGCCTTATTGATACCCTTCAAATCTATAAAATAGCGACCAGATTCAGAGGGTTTTGTATATTCATGTATTGTATCTTTCATCCAGGAAAACTGATCAAGAACTGCATCGTCAACTTCATAACAACATAGGCCCGCACTTGGTCCAATACCTGCAAGTATATCTTCAGGACGACTGCCAAAGACTTCTGACATTCGCTTGACCGCCTTTTTTCCAATTTGCTTGGACGTCCCTTTCCAACCGCTGTGAACCACACCACCAACATGATTGACTGGATCATAGAAAAAGAGAGGCACACAATCAGCATAATATGTCAATAGAACCGGTTCAGTCTGGTCCGTAATAAGCCCATCAGCAGCATCTATAAAATTATCCTTATCATTTCCCTCAGCAACTCGCTTTCATCGATGTAGAAAACAATATCAGAATGAACCTGTCTTGTCATAAATCGCTTACGCATTGACACATCCAGCGCGCTGAGAATTCTATTATAATTTTCTTCCACCTTATCTTGATCATCTGATGTTGATTTACCCATGTTTAAACTGGAAAATGGAGGGTGACTGACCCCTCCATTCCTCGTTGTAAATCCATGAATCAGATGTTCTTGCGATGAAAGATTATTAAACTGCAACCACTGTACGCCGTCTTTATCTTTCAAATGCATATTTCCACCACCCGATTGTATTTTATCGTTTATCATTGAGCATCGTTTTAAGCTCATCCATAAAAGTGTTAATGTCTTTAAACTGTCTATAAACGGAGGCAAATCTTACATAAGCCACTTCATCCAGTTCTCGTAGTCCGAACATAACGAGTTCGCCAATGTAATTCGAAGAAATTTCCTTTTCCATTGAATTGTAAAGTTTCTTCTCTATTTGCTTTGCCATGTCCTCAATTTGTTGAAAGGCAACAGGTCGTTTCTCGCAGGCTCTTATAATGCCATGCATCATTTTTGCCCTGTCATAGGATTCTCTGTTTCCATCCTTTTTTACAACAATTAGCGGTATTTCTTCAATTTTTTCATAAGTTGTGAATCTATGCTTGCATTTAACACATTCCCTACGACGACGGATGGTGCTGCCTTCGTCCGTGGGTCTTGAATCAACAACCTTTGACTCCATATAATCACAAAATGGGCATTTCACTTGCAACACCTCTTTTTCCTTCATTGACTCTCCTGTGCATAAAATCCGGTCTCTGAATGTTTCAATATCCCGACTGTCCACTTTTAGATAGCTTCTACCACTGTTACAAAGCTTTTCTACAAGCTGAGGCTACCTTAACGGTAGCCTTTGTAGGTAATCCGGAAACTCCGGTTATATTTAAATATTTTATCGCTTGACGTGAATGTTTTAAATTTCACCTTTATCTTTGTCTTCTTAAGAAAGTTGGAATATCAAATTCTTCGTCATTTGTTTCTTCAGGTTGAGCAGCTTGAACTTCCTCAGTTTCAGTCTCTTCAGTGACTTCTTCTGCTGGTGTTTGTGGCTCTTCCTTACTTTCAACAACAGGTGCTGTTTCGCTTTCCGGCTGATGATCATCAAATCCTGTTGCTATAACAGTGATTCTCAATTCATCTTTAAGGCTTCGTCAATAACTGCACCAAAGATGATGTTTGCATCTGGATCAGCTGCTTCAGCAACGATTTCAGCCGCTTCATTGACCTCAAACAGTCCCAAGTTAGATCCGCCTGTGATATTAAGCAGAACACCCTTTGAACCTTCGATTGATGTTTCTAGCATTGGACTGTGAATAGCCTGCTTGGCAGCTTCAACAGCTCTGTTTCTCCACTGGCTTTACCTACGCCCATGTGCGCAAGACCACGTTCATACATAATCGTCTTAACATCTGCAAAGTCAAGGTTTACAAGTCCAGGAATAGCAATCAGGTCAGATATACCCTGTACACCTTGACGTAGAACGTCATCGGCAATTTTAAAGGCATCTACAATACTGGTTCTCTTCTCAATTACCTGTAGCAGACGATCATTTGGAATTGTCACCAGTGTATCCACTTTATCTTTTAGTTCATTAATGCCATGATCAGCATGCAGCATTCTTCTACGACCTTCGAATGTGAATGGCTTCGTCACCACACCAACAGTCAGAATACCCATTTCCTTTGCCACTTCAGCAACGATTGGTGCCGCACCTGTTCCAGTGCCACCACCCATGCCTGCAGTGATAAATACCATATCAGAACCTTGAAGGGCCTGATAGATGTCATCTCGCTCTCTTCTGCTGCCTTTTCTCCCACTTCAGGATTCGCACCAGCACCAAGACCACGTGTTAACTTTTCGCCAATTTGAATTTTAAATTTCTGCTTTTGAATTAAATAATGCTTGCTTATCTGTGTTGATCGCAACGAATTGAACACCTTGAAGGCTTGCTTCAATCATTCTATTAACAGCGTTGTTGCCACCGCCGCCTACACCGATAACCTTAATTTGCGCAAATTGATCCATGTCGATATCAAACTCTAACATGTAACTGCCCCCTTTTTCCACGATGAAAAATGTCTTTCTTATGATTACTGTATTAGTAACAGATATTTTCTAATAGGTAATTCACTATTAATAATACCATACTTCGACCCACTTTGAGGCGGTATTTTTCAATAAAATTCGAGTTTATTTACAAAAATGACCACTTAAGGGGTCTAGAAAATGATACTTTTCGATTTATCCGCTCTAATCATTGATTTTCAGTCTATTTTTCACTCAATATTTTCTAAATTCGCTTCTTCTACTTGTTCGATGTTTTTTCTCTTGTTCCTTCTTTTATCCCTGAAATTCTCAATCAAAAGACGTCGAATTATAGCAAGGTTTTGGAACAGTCTCGCACCAAATGCAAAAACGGCTGCATAGTATAGGGGAATCCCTAAGAAATCACCGATGTATGCCAAAAATGCTGCTAAGAATGCATTGGTGATAAAACCACTAATGAAAATCATCGTATCAAAGCGATCTTCCATGCTTGATCGAATAGCTCCGAAAACAGAGTCAATTGCTGCCAGTATTGCCACTGCTACATAAAGTGACCACGCCGAGCTCAGTCCAAGAGGCATAAACCACCCTATGAACAAACCTAGCAATATGGCCAGTACTGCGATCATCAACTTTCTTCACCATCCTCTGTCGCCTTCATATATACAGGTCTCGTTGTACCTGTATAGGCTGGAATTTCAATATTCACACTTGTATACACTTCAAGAAAAACGCCATACTGCCTTAGCACTTGTCCAAATGAACCCGGTGCATTGATGGCAGACTCCAGATGATGTTTATCACCAATGGCTTTTATAATAAAAGGTTGCGCAAAAACTTCGTCGTTGATTCTTATGGTTGGACCTGTACATTGGATCTCCGTTTTACCAAAACAAATCTCTGATCATTAATGGAAATCGCTTCTGCACCGGCATACCGCAGGTCATCCACTAGGTTCTGCACATCCATATTATGAACTAGGACATTGTTGGGATCTTCAAACTCATTGAGTTCCCGTTCCCCGTCATTGATTATAACAATAACGCCTTGACCTTCCAGACCCTTTAGGCCTGAGAAAGCTTTAATTTTTTCAATTTGATTTATCATGGCCTCTTCAATGCCGCCAGACTCTGCTTTGGAATTTTCATATTCACTAATTTGCAGGGTCATAAGCCTTACTCGTTCAACAAGCTGATTCAACTCAGCAGATTCCCTTTCAAGCTCCTGGGTATATGTCTGTATTTCATTGAGCGACACATATTTTTCAGCATCTTGCGCCGCGCGAACCTGTATAGAGAGCAAAATCGCTAGCAGGAACACAAGCGCTATCGTTTGAGGTTTTTTCATCAGATCACCTCATCATTACTGAATCACATCAGCATGCCTAAAATCGACGATTCTACTAAATTTAGGAATTTCGCACATTGTCAGATTTCTTGACTTCTATCAAGTATCTTTTGTCTCTGATTTGAGACACAATACCAAACCTGTGACTCACTGCGCCATCTAATGTATCAGAACTTCCAATAGCCTTAATGACAAAAGGGGCTTGCTGAGGAATCAAATTAATATTGATAGCATTGCCTGCCGCTCGAATTTCACTTCGACCTGTGATTCTTTGATCGTTAATGCTAATCGCCTCTGCACCAGCCGCATTGAGTTCATTCACTAGAGATAGGAGCAAGTGGTAGTCATAAACAAAATTTGTATCATAAGCATAATTCATGTCTACAGGTGGATTGTCTATTGTAATCACTATCCCTTGGCCTTCCACATCGCTTAAACCTGCAAACATTTTATAGCGTTCCAATTCCTCGTTTAGTGTCTTTATGAGGACATTTTCTTTTGACTCGGAAGACTCAATTTCCTTGATCCGCTCTTCGAGGGCAGATATTTGTTCCAGCAATACTTCTTTTTCATCGCGAACTTTTTGGAGTTCTGTCACCAATTCGCCAGACTTTTGGCGTGGGGATAATCCATCTAACATGTCGCGCTGAACGGTTTTAGCCTGCTGGGCTAAATCACTCCAAGGATCACACAGACCAAACCGATCCAAAGATAATCCTTTTCATAGTCATGCCTCCTACTGCCAAACGGTTTAAATATTGGAAGCCCGTTGTGGCTTACATCTATAATGCCCGATTGAACACCTTTTTCTGATAACTCTTCGTAGATGTCGACAAATTATTAAACTTTCTCTCTATGTCTTGACCCTTACCAAACCGCACCCTATAGGCCATCATTGAGTAAAAGTTCAATTACCGTTATCATAACGTATATAGGGCTTGGCTTCAATATGAGAGTTTTAAGAAGGGAATAAGTTGCACAGTTCGCCTTAATACCCTAGATTCTTCGACTTTCAATTCTTCCCCAATATTGAAGGATTTAAACTCAAATCCGTCTATTAAAAAATATCTCCAATAGATTCTTCGACTTTTAAGACTGTCAGGTGCTCATCAATGGTGACATAAAAGACCTGAGTATTTAATAGCCGCAAGCTCTTGACGGTATTCAATATCTAATATGAGTTTATCTGGCAGGGTCTTTTCTATTTTGACAGACTTTATGTAAGGATGTCTTACAATTTTTTCTTCAAGACTGGCAACAGAGACATTGAAATACAGGCTTGATTCATCCAGCCCTCCATATTTTCTTATGTCATTGTCAGAAAAATACACACTGGCAGGGTACTCAAATTTTTTGACGACAAACAAGTTTGTCTTAAAGACCAAAAGGCCTGACCCTATTATTAAGAGTATAAGTGTAAATACCAGGGTTTTCTTTCTTGCACCTGGTCTTTTTAGCGTACTCTTTTCCCTCTTTTCGTCAGACATAAAACACCCCTAATTCCTTTTAGCAAGCTCGTCCAGGTTGGAAACAATGATCTCTAGGGCATCTTTTCCAGGTAGTGCAGCACAACTCTTTCTAATGGACTCCAGTTTTTCTGGATGGTTCAGATGATCTTCAATGGTCCCCATCAGGTGGTTCACATTCAGTTCATCTTCAAGCATGACAATACCTGCCCCCATTTTCTCCATTGACCGGGCGTTGTACTCTTGATGATTGTCCTTGACATTTGGTGAAGGAACGAGGACCGCCGGAGTGCCTGTTATGCCAATTTCTGATAGGGTCGAAGCACCTGTTCTGGTTATCATTATATCTGCTGCGCCCATATGTTCAGGCATATTATAAACATAAGGTACAATTTGAATGTTATCTTCAAAAGAAATTCGCATGTCCTGAAGCTGTTTCATAAGTCTTTCATAATAAGACTTTCCAGTGACATGAATAACCTTATAACGGTCATCACCACTGACTTTGGACATAATTTCAATCATGACATCATTAATTTTTTCGCGCCGCCGCTGCCCCCGACAGATAAGATGAGAAAAGCCTTGTCAACGCCCACTTCTTCTCTACACTTTTGACGATTAAGACCGTAGAAGTCCTGACGCACTGGGTTTCCCGTCAGTACAACCTTATCTTGATCCTTAAAGGCCGCTTTGCTTTCTTCAAAACTAATCAAAACCTTGTCCACATATTTGCTTAGCATTTTATTGGCACGTCCAGGAAAGGCATTGGCTTCATGGACAGCTGTTTTAACGCCCATGAGCGCACCAACAAACATAACAGGACCGGAGACATAGCCCCTGTGCCAACTATAATATCAGGCTTGTAATCTTTTATAATTCGTCTGGCTTCAAAAATACTGGAAATAAGACTGCCTACATGCTTTATAAGTCCAGCCAGACCTCTCTTTTGTATTCTATAGAAATTGGACGGAATTCAATACCAAGCTTGGGAACAAGTTCTGACTCAAGGCCTTGTTTTCTTCCAACATATAAAAGTTTCGTATTCTTGTTTTTCTTTTTAAAGGCTTCTGCTATGGATACGGCTGGATAGATATGCCCGCCGGTTCCGCCTCCAGTTACAATCATTCTCATAAACAGGCTCCTAATCTGTTATTGTGTATTGTGAAATATTCAGAAGTATGCCCATACACCCCATTAAAATCAGAAGAGAACTGCCTCCAAAGCTAATAAAGGGGAGCGGTATACCTGTAACAGGCATTGAGCTTGTCGCAACAGAAATATTGATCATCACTTGGAAGCTAATCATCGCAACGATGCCCGTGGCCACTAAGGTTCCAAACATATCTGGTGCTTGTATGGCTATTTTCACACCTCTATAGATTAATACAAAGAACAGCATGATGACAAGGACACATCCAATGAATCCGAATTCTTCACCCACTGTTGCAAAGATAAAATCATTTTGAGGTTCCGGTATGTAAAGCTTATTCTGTATACTCTGACCAATGCCCACACCAAAAAGACCACCTGAACCAAGTGCATACAAGGACTGAATAACCTGCCATCCAGCACCATCTGCATATTGAAACGGATCAAGAAAGGCCATCACTCTGGCACGTCTGTAGTCTGCACTAAAGGCAAAGCCAATGAAGGCACCGCCTCCTAGTATAGCCAGGCCAATAAGCTGATCCAGCCTTGCACCTGCAACAAAAACCATACTCATAATAATAAGAGCTATGGTAATCGCTGTTGACAGGTTGGCTGAAGAATGATCAAACCAAAATATAGACCTATTAATGCAAGGTATGGCAAGACCCGATTGTAAACTTCTTATTCTGTTTCTATTATTCGTCAAACTATGTGCTGTGAATATAATGGCGCATATTTTTGCCACTTCAGATGGCATTATTGATATGGATCCAATGAAGATCCACCTCCGTGCACCATTTATTGTCGTGCCCACTGGGGTTAGGACCAGACCAAGTAATATCAGGCTGACCACCAAAAGCATGGGAGCAAATTTTCTGTATACTCGATAAGGCACCATAGCGACAACAATCATGATCACCATGCCTGCCAGTGCAAATTTTAAATCTTTATAAAAGAAATAGTATTTATCTTGCCACTGTGACATCGCCACGTAAAAACTTGAGCTAAAAACCATCATAACGCCTATGACCAGCAAAAGTATAACCGTGACAAAAAGGGACAAATCCATGGCATGGCGTTTCATGCTTATCGCCTCCTTAGACTTTCAAAGCATTCTCTAAAATGATCACCACGATGTTCAAAACTTGGATACATGTCCCAACTTGCGCATGCTGGAGAAAGCAATATAGCATCTCCTGAAGATGTTAAGCTAAAGGCTGTATCTACAGCTTGGTCAAGATCGTTCACAAGGCTGACTGACTCATATCCCATTTTACGGGCTGTTGTCTCAATGATTTTTGCAGTTTCACCAAAGACAACCAAATGTTTGATTTTCTCACCAAATGACTCAATGAAAGAATCAAAGTCACTGCCTTTGTCCATCCCACCCGCTATAAGAACTGTGGGTCTTTCCATGGCTTTAACAGCCACGATGGAAGCGTCAGGATTTGTTCCTTTTGAATCATTAAAAAAGACAACATCATCCACTTCCCCCAGCCACTCTATTCTATGGGCCACACCAGTAAACGTTCGAAGGGCATGGGCAATATGATTCACCTCAATATCACTGTAGTATGCCATAGCTGTTGCCGCTAGAGCATTTTCAATATTGTGATCTCCAGGTATGAAGATATCCGCCACATCAATCACTTCAAGTGATTCATCGCTTTGATCCTCTTGAATAACAACTTTTCCATCTTTGATAAAAACACCAGATGCAAGCGCTTCTTTTCTACTGAAATAGACCACTTTCCCCCCTGGTTCTACTTGCTAGATTTCGCGTTAAGTCGTTGTCATAATTTAATACCAAAACATCATTTTTACCATGATTTTCAAATATGCGACATTTAGCGTCGATATAATTTTCCATTGTTTTATGACGGTTTAAATGATCTGGGGTCAAATTGAGCACTGCAGCCACTTCTGTTTTGAAGTCTCTAATGGTTTCCAGTTGAAAAACTGCTCACTTCTGTGACCATTGTCGTGTTCTCATCTGCCTCTTCAATGCGCTCAATAACCGGAATACCAATATTGCCCACAACAAAGTGCTTTCTTTTTGCTGTTTTAAAAATTTCACCCGTAAGGGCCGTTGTCGTTGTTTTTCCATTCGTGCCTGTTATCCCTATAAATTTAGCATCTGTCAGCCTAGACGCAAGCTCAAGTTCTCCAATAACCTCTATACCAGCTTCTTTTGCCTGAATAACAAAGGGTTTATCAAGGGGTACGCCTGGACTTAAAACAAGCAGATCAAAACCTTCAACACTCGGTGCACCACCAAGCATAAGGCCCTCATACATACCTTCTAAGGGACCTAGAATATCAGCAAGGTCCTCTTTTGACTTCATATCATTAATAAATACTTTTGCGCCTCTTTTATATAAGGCCTTTACGGCTGATTGTCCTGATCTTGCCAGACCCACCATTAACACTTTTGTATTTTCCACTTATTTCGCCCCCTAGATGGTAATGAAGTAGCCTATAATAACCAGGCCGAGTGTAACCATGTAAAACGTACCGACAATTTTTGTTTCTTTCCACCCAGACAACTCGTAGTGGTGGTGTAGTGGTGACATTTTAAAACCCTTTTTCCCGTGGTTTTAAATGAAACAACTTGAATAATGACAGAGAGTGTTTCTGCAAAATATATACCGCCTACAATAGGAATCAGAAGGGCCGTTCCCGTTGCAAATGCAAAACCTGCAACAGCGCCCCCAAGTGCAAGAGACCCCAAATCACCCATAAATACTTGGGCAGGGTATCTGTTGACTTTTAAAAATCCACCCAAGCCACCTATAAGACCTATGGCAACAACAAGAAGTGTAACGCTCTGTTGAGAAATCGCCACAAGGCCGAAGAAGCCAATCACAAGAGTTGACACTGAACCCGCCAGTCCATCTAGGCCATCTGTAAGATTAACTGCATTTGTGGTTGCTATGGCAACAAATATAGCAAACGGATAATAGACAATACCTAAGTCCAGTGGTGTTTTGACAAATGGAATGAGGATTTCTGTTCCAAAAAGATTGGCACTCCACACAGCCAAAATTGTGCTGACAATGAACTGTCCAGCAAGTTTTGCCATGCTCTTAGCCCCAAGTTGCGCTTTAAAACAACTTTTATATAATCATCCGCAAACCCAAGCATGCCAAATCCAAATATGGCAAAGAGCATGAAAAGGCCAACTTGGTCAAATGCTCTCACAAGGAGCATAGCCAGTAAAAGTCCTGCTAGGAATATGAAACCACCCATGGTAGGTGTTCCAGCTTTTTTATAATGAGATTTCGGACCTTCTTCTCGTATACTCTGTCCGAATTTTAATTTTTGTAGATATGGAATGAGCTTTGGACCAAGAATCGTTGATCCTGCATAGCTTACTACAAGAGCCAGCATTAGCATCCATGAGTTTGTCATTTTAGGCCTCCAAATATTCTAGTGCAATTAATCTGTCATCAAAATCGTATCTTACCCCATTGATTTCCTGGTATGTTTCATGACCCTTTCCGGTTATGAGTACCACATCACCAAAGCGGGCTTCCCTTATAGCCATACCGATGGCTTGCTTTCGTCTCTCTTCAACAAAGGCGCGGTCTGGACTTTTAAGACCTGCAAGGACATCATTAATAATGCTTTCTGGTTTTTCTGTTCTCGGGTTATCACTGGTTACATAAATAACATCTGATTTGTCTTCTGCAATCCGCCCCATAATCGGTCTTTTCCCAGTGTCTCTGTCTCCCCCACAGCCGAAGACTGTGATCACACGACCATCTGTAATGGACCGTGCAATATCGATTACATTGCTCAGGGCATCTGGGGTATGAGCATAGTCAACAAACACCCTGACAGGGTGTTTCGCCTTAACCAGCTCCATACGTCCTGGAACCGGGGAAATAGCTTTCGAAGCTTTCTGAATCAATTGCAAGGATAAATCCATCATAGCGAGCAGTCCAAATGCAGCCAAGGTATTGTACACGTATATTTTCCCTGGTAAGGGTACCTTAATATCCACTTGTCCACTTGGGGTCACCAAAGTAAACCTTGAACCGGTCTCCGTGTACTGGACATTTTCCGCTCTGATATCTGCTTGTCTGTCTATGGCATAAGAATACACCCGTGCTGTACTATTATCAGAAACACATTCTTCATAGAGTCTCTTACCATAGACATCATCCACATTTATGAGTCGACCCTGCCCTGCCAAAGCAAACAACTTGGCCTTGGCCTTATAATAGGACTCAAAATTTTCGTGGTAGTCCAAATGGTCTTCTGTCAAGTTGGTAAAAACGCCATAATCAAAGGCCACATGGTCAACCCTTTTTAGGTCCAGGGCATGAGAGGACGCTTCCATGACACATGCCTGTATCTTGTCGTCTTTCATAAGTTTAAGCAAGCCGTGAAGTTCAACCGGTTCTGGCGTTGTCAGACTGGCCTTATATGTTTTTCCGCCAATCTCATTGGCAATTGTTCCAAGTAGGCCTGTTGAAATACCAACACTGTTTAACATGTCAGAAATAATACGACATGTGCTGGTCTTGCCATTGGTGCCAGTTAAACCGATTACAGTCATATCTTCGCTGGGGTTCTTATTAAATGCTGAAGCCAAGTGAGACATAGCATACCTGTCATCGTCAACTTTTATAAGGGTTATGGACTCATTTTTTGCTCTATTCACACAGTCCGTTTCGACTTCTGTCACAACAATGGCACGGACTCCAGAGTCCATCGCCTTATTGATGTACTTGTGGCCATCAGACTGGAAACCCTTAACCGCAATAAAAAGCGATCCCTTTTCTATTTTTCTACTGTCCTGCTGGACACTTGTAATATCTATATTGACATCGCCTAAAACAAGTTCATGTTTTAGACCATCCAACATGTTTTTTAAGAGCATACAATCCCCTCAGTTCCTTTTTTTGCATTTTAAAAGGGTGAGATAAATACCCTAAGTTATTCAGCTCACCCAATTGCATCAGTATAAAAAGAATTATTCAAATAATTTATATATGCATCGCTAGGTCTTTGCTGTCCTATTTTCATGAATAATCCGGATTTAATTATATCAGATTTTAATGTGGCTTGTAACAGTCCTAACCATATTGTCATTATTCTGAATTCGAGTCACTCGGAAGTGGGTCAACATTGAGAATAATAATGTCCTGTCCCGATGCAATCGATCCAGGATATGGGAACTGATTAATAACAGGACTGTCATTATTTAGTATGTTAACCGGCTCAGTTGTGTATGACAATCCTGATGCTTCAAGGATTTTAATGGCTTTGCTTAGGGGCTTGCCCATAAGATTCGGAACTTTAACTTCCCTTGTGTACTCAGGAATTTCTGGTTCAACCCCAAGATACCTTAGGGTATCGTCCATAATATCTTTTGCAATAGGGGCTGCTGTCTGGCTACCATAGTTTGTATCCTTAGGTTCATCGACAACAACAAGGACCGTTATCAAAGGATCATCTACCGGCGCAATGGCTACAAAGGATGCATAGGCCAGCTCGTCCGAATATTTTCCATTTACAATTTTTTCCGAAGTCCCTGTTTTCCGCCAATACGAATGCCAGGAATATAAGCCAGTTTACCCGACCATTTCAACAACTGATTCTAAGACAAGTCGTACATCTGCGATGTTTTTTGGATATTACATTTCGTATCACCTTGGGTTCTATACGCTCCACGACTACTCCATCAGAGCTTTTCAGCGCCTTGACAATATGAGGCTCCATAAGCTTACCGTCATTTGCAATGGCATTTATGGCATTCACCATTTGAAGGGGGTCACAGCTATACCGTGACCAAATGAAATGGTTGCCAGTTTCTACTGGACCAATTTTATTTCTTGGAAGTATGATCGAGCCCGCTTCCCCTGGTAAATCCACACCTGTTTTTCGTGTGAGTCCGAAGTTTTCAAGATAGGTATAGAATGTGTCTTTTCCCACCTTATCCGCCAGTTCCATAAACATGGTATTTAAGGACCTTTCCATGCCGTATACAAGCGTAAAATCCTTATGGGATCTTGGGTAGTCCCAGTTTTTTATACGACTTCCGTACATGTCTATATAGCCTGGGGTAGAAAACTTTGTATGTGGTCCTGCCACATTTTCCTCAAAAGATATGGCTGTTGTAATAATCTTGAAAGTCGAACCAGGTTCGTAGGTATCATTCAAGTTTGGATTCTTCCAAGTCATATTCCACAAGGTGCTCAGTTCTTCACCAGAAAGGGTGTCAAAATCTACATCAGGATAGTGGTCATGGACGTCTCTTGGATTATTTGGATCGTAATCCGGCTTTGAAGCCATAGCCAAAATTTCCCCTGTTTTAGACTCCATAACAATGGCTGTGATTTTTTCAGCATTATGGTCTTCAACCCCTTTCACTAGGGCTTCCTCCGTAAAGTGCTGAATTATCTCATCAATTGTAAGAACAAGACTCAAACCATCTTCCGGTGGATAGAGTTTTTCTTCTCCAAAGGGCAATTGTCTTCCCGCGGCATCTGTATTCGTGACCAAGGTGCCTTCCCGTCCAGTGAGTTCACTTTCGTAAGACAACTCAACACCTGAAAGGCCCACGCCATCCACAGTTGTGTGACCAAGTATATGGGCGGCAAAGTTTAGATTGGGATAAATCCTCTTGTTGTCCGCGCCCACACTAACGCCTTTGAGTCTTTTATTTTTTATCAAATCCGCTTGAGCCTTAGGAATCCATCTCTTTATACGGACAATCGTCGAAGATGAGTTGCTGATCATATCAAGTATTTTAGCCTTATCTTCTTCTAAGATCTCAGCAAGTTCACTTGCCACCTCTCCCACAGACTCGGCTCCAATATCTTTCGGATGGGCCCAAACTGTAAGGACTGTACACTGAAGGCCAGTTTGATGCCTTTTCTATCATAAATAACGCCACGTTTAGCAGGGATAGGGACATTTCTGGTCTGCTGAAGCATAGCCAGTTTTTTATATTCTTCTCCCTTTACAATTTGTATGTAAGCCAGTCTCCCAATAAGCAAGGAGAAAATCAAGGCAACCACAAACAGGGCAAACCAAAGCCTTCGCTTGCTGCTCACACTCGGCTCCATAAACATCAACCTCTTTCAGACCTATTATAATAGTCATTGTTTTACATTAAAAAAAGGACCGAAAGCCTAACTTTCGATCCAAGTCAATTCAATATTAGTCCCCTCTAAGAGCGACTATCTGCCTTTGAGGAGCCAGGAACGAATATACGCTGCATACCCTTGCAGTTCATGAACGACATCGTCGTCTTCATTCATTATATCATTTTGCAATGAAGGTTCCTTATCCAAATTCGCAAATTGATCATCTAGTGTATAATTCCAATTTGAGTTTATATAAACGATTTGCTCTGGTTGGGGATACTGCATACCCAACTCATTGACTGCAACTTTTTCAACATTGTCTAGGACAATAGTGGAATCGAGTTGAACCCGCAAATCTTCTTTCTGAAGGTTTAATTCCTTTAATTTCACGTTCCAGTCCATTGATCGTGTAATTGATTTCAAATATCATGGCATATCGCATGACAAGGAAGGATAGCAAACCAAAGACTAAGATGCATCCTGCAAATGACCGAAACAAAAACTGCATGCGTCGTTTGCGCTGGTATCTTCTCTGTTTCTTTTCGAGAATTTCAGACGCTCTTTTCATCTTCTCCTGATGCTGTTGTCGTTGGTACTCTTCATATGAATGATATGTAGATAACTTACGTGCTGGCAGCATCCTTGCCCCTCCTAACACTCAACCCAAAACACTACAACTTTTCTGCAACCCTCAATTTGGCACTCCTTGCCCTTGGGTTTTCTTCGATTTCCTTATCACTTGGCACACGTGGTTTTCTTGTAATGATTTTAACCACTGGCTTGTTATTACACATACACACTGGCAACTCCGGTGGACAAATGCAACCCTTGGCCAGTTCCTTGTAAGTGTTTTTTACAATACGGTCTTCAAGGGAATGGAATGTGATAATGGATATTCTACCCCCTGGGTTTAAAGCCGTCGAAATAGCTTTAATGGTTTCTGATATAATACCAAGCTCATTGTTCACTTCAATACGAATGGCCTGGAAAGTTCTCTTTGCTGGATGAGGACCGTCTTTTCTAGCGCCTTTTTGGAACCGCAGCCTTTATAATGTCAACAAGTTCTGTTGTCCTTGTTATTTCATGATCTTCACGTGCTTCCACTATAAACTGAGCAATTCTTTTCGCCCAACGATCTTCACCATAATCTTTTATTATTTTATGGAGTTCCTCAACTGAATATGTATTCACGACGTCTTTAGCTGAAAATGGTCTTGACCTATCCATTCTCATGTCCAGCTCACCATCTTGCATGTAACTAAATCCACGTTCTGCTTCATCAAGCTGATATGAAGAGACCCCTAAGTCCATCATCATGCCATCGACCTTATCGATGCCGAGATCATTCAAAACATTTAGGACATCTTCAAAATTGCTGTGGACTGGTATAAAACGATCACCATATTCTTTTAGTCTCTCGGAAGCCGCAGCGAGTGCATCCGTGTCTTGATCTATGCCGATTAACTTTCCTGTCGTTAATCGCTTGAGAACAAGCTCTGAGTGTCCACCGCCGCCCAGTGTTCCATCGATATAAATGCCATCTGGTTTGATATTCAATCCGTCAACGGTTTCTTCCCACAGTACGGAAACATGCTCAAAAGCCATTTGAGACTCCTCCTAAATTCCTAGTTCTGCCATCTGTTCAGCAATATCGTCGTAGCTGATATTGTCTGGATCATTGTATTCAGTCCAGTTGGATTCGCTCCATAGTTCAACGCGGGTTCCAACACCTATGACAATGACTTCCTTTGTGATTTGTCCGTGGTCCCTTAGTGTTTGAGGTATATTAACTCGCCCCTGCTTGTCTAGGGTGCACTCTGTCGCACCTGCAAAAAACAGACGAACAAATGCACGTGCATTTCGATTTGTAAGTGGAAGGGTTTTAAGCTTCTCTTCGAAAACACGCCATTCGGCTTCAGGAAACATGAACAAACAATTGTCCAGTCCCTTCGTCATATAAAATCGCTCACCAAGGTCATCTCTAAACTTTGCCGGGACATTCATTCGGCCCTTGGTGTCGACAGAATGATTATATTCTCCAATGAACATTCAGACCATCTCCACCACTCTAATGGGATTTTACCCCACA